>Ga0114923_10001505_pt1 | contig 16182 bp, 15 predicted proteins | sample SumtaG_FD_89578 | JGI IMG/M metagenome (GOLD analysis project Ga0114923, IMG submission 89578) | Deep subsurface microbial communities from Indian Ocean to uncover new lineages of life (NeLLi) - Sumatra_00157 metaG | ecosystem: Environmental > Aquatic > Marine > Oceanic > Sediment | place: near...
ATTTAAATCCGAAATTCGAATATCGAAATTCGAAACAAATTCAAATGACAAAAATTCAAAATTCAAAACAAGAACCTGGTGAACTCCATATGAACCCGATATGTTACCCTTTTAAGAAATCCTTTTGGTGTTAAATGTTAAAGGTATGATAATGGCGTGCTGTTTACTGTTTTGAACATTTGATATTTGAATTTTGGATTGGTTTCGTATTTCACTCTTCACAATTTCGTGCTTCGAATTTAAAATAGTTTCTATAACTGCTATCGAACCATTCTGATAATGATATTAAGAAAAAAATCAGGCTTAAGTTAGTGCCATTCGGGACTGGCAAAAAATCATATAAAAACTGATACCTTGGTTTACTTTACTCACAAATAGCAATATAATTAGAACTTGAATGATAAGAAAGTTAAACCGATGATAAAAAATGGGAAAGTTGACACCTCAAGAAAAAATCAATATTTATAAAAACCTCTTTAAAGGTAGAAACGATGTTTTCGCTTCCCGATGGGAGAAAAAAGATAAATCGGCAAGCGGTTATACCCCTGTCTGTTCAAACGAATGGAAACCGGGCCTATGTATTAAATTAAAAAGAGGAAAATGCCGGAATTGTAGTAACAAGTCGTATACTCCTCTAAAAGATTACCATATTGAACAGCACTTAAGAGGTAACAAAACCTACGGTATATATCCCCTATTGGACGACAACACATCCTATTTCTTGGCGGCAGATTTCGACGGCAAAAATTGGCAAAAAACAATAATCGAATATACCAAAAAATGTGAGCTATATGAATTACCGGTTTATATTGAAAAATCACGGTCAGGGAACGGCGGTCATGCCTGGTGGTTTTTTGCTGAAAAATACCCCGCATCAAAAAGCAGGGCTGTTGCTTTTAGAATTTTGAAAGAAGCAGGAATTATCGATCAGTTTGAAAAAGAAGACAGCTTTGACCGGCTATTTCCCAACCAGGATGTACTCAGCGGGAAAGGGTTTGGAAACCTGATTGCACTGCCTTTACAAGGCCAATCAAGAAAAGAACGGAATACGGTATTTCTTGATCCTGAAAACAAATTAACGCCGTTTAAAAATCAGTGGGAATTTTTACAGCAAGTAAAAAAAATCTCACCTGAAATGCTGGATCACCAGTACAATACACTTAATGAAAAAAGTAAAATATATACCGGATATTCGGGCAAATCGTTGAACATCACATTACAAAATCAAGTTGTTGTCCATAAAATAAATTTACCCAAAATTGCGGTTAATTTTTTGACAGAGAACCTGAATTTTGTGAATTCCGATTATTTGATCAAGAAGAGAGTCGGTCTCAATGTCTACAATATCGAAAAGTATTTTAAGTTGATTCAAACCGAGGGTGATAATATCATAATTCCGAGAGGATTTTTAAAGAATTTAACTGCATTCTTAAATGAAGAGAATATTAAGTTTAAACTTATAGATAACCGAAACAAATCGGAACCGATCAACTATAACTCTGAACTTCATCTTTATGATTATCAAAAAAAAGCGATTAATGATATGATGAAGTCCGAAAACGGTATTTTGGTGGCTCCTCCCGGCTCCGGGAAAACGATCATTGGAATTGACTTAATCACAAAGCTTAAACAAACGGCATTAATAGTGGTTCACAAGAAACAAATATATAATCAATGGATTGAACGAATAGAACATTTCTTATCGATTCCCAAAAGAGAAATCGGCCAATTCTGCGCAACCAAAAAGGAACCGGGTGATAAAATTACAGTGGCTATGATCCAGACTTTAAATAAAATGGAGGATATTAAAAAAATTTCCGGTAAATTAACCCAATACATCGGAAGAATTCAACGAGGCTCGAGGAAAAACAACATCATCTACGATTACCGTGACAGCAACATCCCCTACCTGGAAAATTTTTTTAAAAAAAGACGGGCTTATTACAAGAAAAATTTTGGATTAAAGTTATAGATAAAATAATTTCCCGGGAGAAATCGGAATGATTTTTATATTCTCGATCCCATGCTAAAGCAATTATTTTTTTACTTTGCTAAGGGTCATCTCTAAATATCGATGCCATTTTTTACCGTCTTTTGAAAACTCGCCGATCTCATGCCATTGACCCTTTTCATTAAGACGAATGGTAAAACGATTCTTTCCATACTTCGGCACCTCAAAGCCCCAGATAAATATTCCTTTCCCCGGGACTTCAGCAGAAGATTTTCGAAAATAACTTCAGTCATCAGTATGATTGAAGCAGAGGTAAAGAAAGTGCCCAATCGTGGGCAGGGGAGGTTTCCGGGATGAAAAGAAACGTATCTATTACGGGAACCTGAGTTTAAGTACAAAACGTTCCCATTTTTTCTTGAAGGCAGCCATGTCTTTTTCGCTTAATACTTGCTTCAGGGTCTCATAACCGGTAGGGTCTTTTTGGCAGTTGGCGCGAAACTTGTGGAAGAATTCTACCAGCAGACCTTTTTCCTGGAGATAATAACAAAGGTAGCGGGCCTGGGCATAGTTTGTGCCGGGATCCTGTTGGTAAAAGCCATAATCGCTTGTAGAGGTCAGGGTTTTGAAAGAGGGGACACGATTTTTCTTAATGGCCTCCCGGAGCCCTGCCAGGCGCCAGTTGGTCAGCCCGATAATTTGGTCCCCTTTCCCCCTTGATTGTTCGTAGAGTGAACCCAGCCCTTCATTAAACCAGGCCGGGCACTGGGGAAAGTTTGCTGCAACAAAGGGATGTACGATTTCATGAACCAACGTACCGCCGCCGGTGGCGATGTTCATGATAAGGGCTTTGTGTTTGGATGAGCTGTACCCGAAAGGTGTGTCCGGTTTATCGCGAAAAATCTCCCAGGTGTGTTTCAAGTAACTGTGCCTATCTTTGAAAAGCCATATATCGATAATGTCATTGGGATCTTTTTTGAAATACATATGTTTCAGTTTTTCGGTAGCCCATTTAACTGTATTTTCTGCCCGTAAACGGACCACTGCCGGTGATTCGTCGCCGATTACGACAAATGGTTTCTGTATAACGATGGTAAAGCCTTTTTTCGGCACCTTTTTTTTAAGTCCCTTAAGGTGTTGAGTGTAGTCTACATCGGTAAAGCCGCCTGCAGCTTCTATTGTATTTCTTTCACACGAAGTTACCAACAGAAGCAAACCTATTGTTATTGTAACAATGTATTTATTCATTTTTATCTCGCCGTGTAAACGCTCGTATGGATGACCCGCAGGGTCTACTTTAAAAGTTTTGATGAAACTTTTTCAAAAGTTTCGAAAAAACAAACTTTTACGAGGATTTGTTTTGTTTTAACTCTCAGCTTTCCTCGTTGTTTAAACTATTTTTTTCTGCTGTAACGTATTGATATGCATCATCAAAATCAAGATTATATTTCTCAATTACCTCAACAATATCGAATATATACTGAAATAAAAGTGGTTTGCAAGTCAAGCGGTTTCCGGGCAGGCACGGAGACCTGCCCCTACAGTGCTACAGTGATCAGTAGGGGCGACTCTCCGTGGTCGCCCTTGCCTGAAATTTGCAAACCACTTTATGATTAGTATATCATCAGGTACAAGATTTAATAATGAAACTTCACCATTCTTAAAAATGTCATCTGTAAATTGTTTTAACGCATCTCTTTTGCCAATCCTGCATAGTATTACACCAATAGAATGAAAAGCAAAGTCAGAAATAAAAAGCTTTTCCGAAGGAACAATGTCAAGAAATTTCCCGACAATTTCCGATTTCTCCTGGTCAAGAAGCCGTTCAAGCCATATATTTGTATCCACTAGATACATATTTTATTCACCGCGCCAATCGAGCGCTTTTTTTGGAAGTTCAAGAGATGTATATTGTTCTTTATATTCCCTTAACGCACCCGCCCAATTCTGTCGCAGTTTGCTTTTCTTTTTTTTTCTTTTCGGTTTTTCAACAGGTAACACTATAATTTCAACTTCAGATTCTTTAAATTCTTCAGGAAGGTTTAAAATATGGCTTAACTTATTGCTGTCAATAATTTCTCTATATGCTTCCATTAAATACTCCTACTCTAATTATAATTAACATTTCTTAATTTGTCAAACAACGGTTACCCAAAATCCATTATCTATTTTTGCCTCCGGCAGGTCAGAGCCTTTTTGGAGGGAGGTTCGCGTCGTTTAGCACCTCCAAAAACTTTTATTTAAGGCCATTCGGGCCTGCTGTTTTTTTTCTTTGCATTTATTCGTGAGCCTTCGTGACTTTATAGGTTGGGTGTGCAGCGGGCAGAAAAAGATCAACTGTGGTGCCTTTTCCGACTGTAGATTTGATATCGATGTGGCCGTTGTGTTTTTGGATTATAGAGTAACAAATCGCCAGCCCCAGCCCCCTCCCCTTCCGTGTTACGTCATCTTTGGTGGAAAAATAAGGAACAAATATCTTCTCCAGTTGATCCTGGGGAATGCCCCTGCCGTTGTCGGCAATGGATATTTTTACATAATGCCCTTCTTCTAAGGGAAAATGATTCTCTTTATCAAGGAAAATATTTCCCGCCTGGAGGGTCACCTTTTTCGGCTCTGTCATGGCTTCGTCAGCATTTTTGAGCAGGTTGTATATCGCCTGGCGCAACTGCCGCTCATCTCCGTATATGGGTTTCAAGTGGGGGGGAATGGAAAGGTTTTGCATAAGGGATTTCATCCCTGGATAGTAATTCATAGTGCTCTCCAGGATTGCCGATAAAGTGACCTCCTGGAGATTGGTCCACCCACCCCTTGAAAAGGTAATGAGCTTTTGGGACAATTCCGAAGCTTGATCGAATGCTTTCTCCGCGGCTTTCAACTTTTGGACGGCGCTTCCCGGGTTATCATAAATATCATCTCCCGCCAGGGTCAAATTACCACCAATGATAGCCAAAAGATTATTAAAATCATGGGCAATGCCGCCGGCCAGGATACCAACAGCTTCTAGTTTTTGGCTTTTCAGCAGTTCAGCTTCTACTTTTTTACGGTCTTCGATCTCCTTGCTTAAAGCCCGGGCCGCTTTCATTTTTAAACGGTAACGGGTATACAAGGCCAGTAAAAAAACCAAAAGGGACATGATAATAAGCGAATTGATAAGATTTCGTTGTTTGAGTATGTCCATTTGCTGCAGTTCTTTATCTTTTTTTAGCAAAGCAATTTCTTTTTCTTTTTTCTCTGTTTCGTATCGGGTTTGCAATTCTGCTGTTTTTTTGCTGTTTCTTTCGTTGAAGATAGAATCATTGATTTCTTTGTATTTTTTGTAATAAAGAAGGGCTTGAGGGTAATTTCCCAGGGCTTCATAGGTTTCGGCCAGTTCTTTGTTGGCATTTCGTATTTCGCTTTTTATATTAATTTCAGACGCAATGTTCAAAGCCCGCAGCAGCAATTGAGTCGACTTTTTATACTGGCCAAGTTTTCGATAGGTCCTGCCGCTGTTAATCAGTGTATAGGCGATGCCCATTTGATCCTTGATTTCTTCTTTGATTTTCAAAGACCTGGTGAAATAGTCTTGTGCTTGGCGAAAGTCTCTCATTGCGTCGTATACTTCGCCGATGTTATTGAGGGTATAAGAATAAGACCGTTTGGATTTCATTTCCCGGAAAATTTCCGACCCTTGTTTTAGATATTTCAATGCTTCTTTATAGTTCCCTGAACGCTGGTAATCACGACCAATATTATTGAGGGTCATAGCGATTCCATTTTTATCGCCCAACGCCTCATAACCCTGCTTCGCTTTAAAGCTGTATTCCAGGGCTTTTTTATATTGACCTTGACTTGTATATATCATGGCGATCAGCGAGTCTAAAACAGCCATTCCCTTCCGGTCATCCAATTGGCTATAGATCTCTGCGGATTTGAGAGCGTAATCCAGGGCCTTAAGAAAATCACCCATTCTCCAATAAAGGGTACCCAACATTTGAAGGGTCTGAGCCAATCCCTTTTGATTCCCGGATTCTTTATATAATTTTCGAGCATCGGCGCAATATTTCCCTGCCTGGTGTGAATTGCCCTGTTCCCAGTATACCCGTGATAAAGAGACAAGCGCATCCGCTTCGCCGCTCTTATCGCCAATCTTTTGGGCAATGGCCTGACTCTTAAGGGCATTATTTTCCGCCAATTGAAATTCTCCCAAATGGGAGTTGGCTTTGCTGACCAGGTTCAATATTGTCATTTGCTGCTTCTCACCCGGGAAAGAGTGCAGCAGTTCCAGTGCCTCCTGCCCATATTCTAACGCTTTCTTCGGTGCTTTCCTCAGGTACAATCCTGTTAATTCCACCAGTATCTCAATTCTCTCTTTCCCGGTGCTTCCCGGTAAGCGAGCTTCCAGGCCTTTTGGAGTCGTATCCGGAAGAAGGAATGGAGAAAAGCAGGTGAGAAGTGCAAAACCAATCAACACACCAACCCTAAATCCTAAAATCATCATTCTCAATATGTAACATATAAGGAAAAAAATATCAACTGGCTATTCATTATTCGTTTATTCCTTTAATACTCCCGGGCAATCCTCGGCATACTTGCACCACTCTGCACAACCGGTGTCTATCTTCGGGTTGCGGACCGGTTTTTTGCATTTGGGACAATTCCGTACCGGCTCATCTTTCCAAAATTCTATCTCTGTGTCGCAGTGAGGACAAATAACATCGAAAATATCTTCCGGTTTCCAGTACCGCTGGTCCTGTCCCGGACAACGTGTTTCAGCCATTTTTCAACTCCATACAAATACGATTTGCGAGAACCGCTGCATCTTCTGCATTATATACTCGTTTGATACAAGCATCAAAAAGCAAGTCCGCTGCAGCAGGAAATTCATCATCCCCTAAACGATATACAAGGGTAAGATACAATTTACCAATGGTATGGATACGGGCACCAAAATCCCCCAATGATACCGGTTCCCAATCGAATTTGTCTAAATTTTTCCTGAGTAATTCCAAATTGTTTCCAATTTGTCGAACTAAAGGACGCACTGAACGCGAAACAAAAGGCTCCCAGTAAAACTGGCCGCCGGTTAACTGACGAAATGAAATGAGATCGTCAGTAACATGAACCGGCAGATCACAAAGCAAGTAATGCAAAACCAGTATCCGATCGATGGATTTTACCGGTTCATCCGATCCCTTCGCGAATAACTGGAGGTCAGACTGACGAAGGCTCATATCCGTACTAAAGGCACGCAATTGAATGATGCCGTTTCGAGGTTTAGCTAAACCAAGATTGGCGCACCGAGTGTCCAGGTCAATATTTTGCAGTTTCTCCACGGCTATGCGGATTGCTTCTTCATGACCGATTTTTTTTGACATTGTTTCTTTGCCACAGGGGACATCTTTGTGCCCTTCGTGCCCTTCGTGGTTAAACTTTCTTCACAGCTTGTACCGACGGGAATCGTTTTATATCCGTATGCGGCAAAAACAGTGCGCCGGTATACTGATCCATATAATCAGGATCGGTGTTAAGTTCAATATATGTCATGCGACGAGCCAGGTCCAGTTGACGCTGCCTGTATTCCCGTGAGACTAAAACCATATAAGCGCCCATCAAGGAGGAATTTCCAATGTAATGGTATCTCTCCCGCGGCAGATCAGGAATGAGCCCGATAGTAATGGCCTGCTCAATATCCAAAAAACGGCCGAATCCTCCGGCTATGAAGATATTGGCCAGATCATCAAACTCCAGGTCCACCTGTTTCAGCATCAGGGAACAAGCAGAATAAATGGCAGCTTTGGCACGAATTATATTTTCAATATCACGTTCACTGATAATGATTTCTTTACCTCCATCACACTCATTTGCCGGTGCAACAACATATTTTGCCTGACGACCTGCGATAATAATGGCGTCGGATGAGCGGGTACGGTCCAGTTTACCGGCATTATCAATCCAACCGGTTAGAAACAGGTTGGCCAACAATGAAATCATACCGGAACCGCAAATACCTTTAGGCGGGACATTGCCGATGGTATGATATGACGCAGTGCCGGTTTCGGGATCGACATCGACTTTTTCAATGGCACCCAGGGCTGCCCGCATGCCCTTTTCAATTCCACCGCCTTCAAACGCCGGCCCGGCAGAACACGCACAGGTCATCAAGAAATCACGATTACCAATGACCAATTCCCCATTGGTTCCAATATCGATGAATAGATTGATGTCTCCGGTACCGGCTGCAATGTCTGCACACAGAAGACCGGCGGTTATATCCCCGCCCACATAACTCCCCACACCCGGGGAAATATAAACCCGGGATTGGGGATTGATTTTAATACCCACTTCTTCAGCGGTCAGGCAAGGAGACTCTAATATGGTGGGGGTATAGGGTTCAAGACGAATATATTCAGGAGGCAATCCCAACAATAGGTGAATCATGGTGGTATTCCCTGCGATAACCGTATTGCAAATTTCACCAGGGTCCACTTCATTTCCCTGGCAAAGTTGGTTTACCAGGTGGTTAATGGTTTGTAACACACGGGTGCGGAGTTCCTCCAACCGGTCCGGACGGCGGGCATAATTGATACGGCTGATGACATCTAATCCGCAGTCGATTTGGTCATTGTAAGCAGTTTGTGTTGCCAATACTTTAGCAGAGGGCAAAGAAACCAGTTGAACGGCTATAGTGGTGGTACCTACATCCACAGCGATCCCGAAATTTCGAGTGGATTGGTCACCGGCTTCAATACCGGTGACATGATATTGGGTGGGTGTTTTAACCAGGGAAACCGTGGCTTTACCGTTATGTTTGCGCAGGGCTTCCGCTACCTGGCGGATAACGGGCAGAGAATAAATAACGTCTTTTCTGTCCCACTGTTGGTGGATGCCGCGGGTCAAACGGTCCAGGTCGGAGAGACCGTCTTCCAATTGGGGTCCAGGTATATCCAGGACTATTTTATGTGTCAGGGGGTCAAATTGTTGGTTACCCGGGAAGAGTTCACGGCGAACAAGACAGGTATCGTTTGTCTCATCGATAAATTGGCCGCTTTCTTTGCCGATCTGTTCAGGGATATCTACTGTAATGGGAGTATCGGGGATTTTTGTTTTACAGGCCAGGACATATCCCCGGCGAACCGCGGATTCGGACAATATACCTGCACTGTCCGAATCGACCTTGCCGGAGGTGATTTGGACGATGCATTTCCCGCATGTTCCTTTGCCGCCGCAGGGTGATTCGATTTCAATTTCGGCTTTGCGAATTGCATCCAGTAGTTCTGTACCGGAAGGAACATCAATTGTTTTCTCGTAAGGTTGTAAGGTTATGATTGGCATTCGACTGAATAAGCTTCCGCCCTTGGGGTATGACCCCTTAAGCCTTGCTGACGTGAATATTTCCGATTGACCATATCGTTTTATCGGTCAGGAACAGGACCAGGTTTGCGATTACATTCCTGTCTCTTAAAAATATTTAATACCATGAATTGGAAAAAATATCAATGGGGCTTGTGGTGACTTTACTTATCCGCTGTTTTTCCCGGCACTTGCTCTAGCTGCTTGAGCAAGACCAGGAGTATTTCGAAAGGAAACTCCCTCCTAAATTTAATTCTTATTTCCAGGAGTAGATCCTCCAATCGGTTCAATTCCTCCGCCGCTCCTTCCATTACTTTTTTCATTTGCTCCACTGCTGCCAGACTTTTGTTCAACGCTTTATACACCACCAGGGAAGTTAGATAAGCATCCACTAAATGAAAATCATCTTCTTCATCGACGAAATGATAAAGGGATGCCAGGGTTCGGTGCAGTTTGCCGGGGATCAGGGTACAATAGTATTCCAGATCGTCCCTTTCCTCATCCAACCCTGATAAAACCAGCATTGCCGGTGGGCATTTTTTAAGAAAGTCCATGGCCATTGACATGTAATCGTTAGCTAATCGGTGGACAGGGTTTTTTTTTGCTTTATCCTGTATTTTTTTGTATTCAATCTCGAAATCGTCGTCTTCCGGGGATACCTCGATTCCTTCTTCTTCCATGAAGGTTTCGATCATACTCCTTGTTTTTTCAAAGCTATCCTCCAACACCTCTTGCCAATCTTTACCCTCTTCTATCGCTTCTAATTCTTCCTGGTAAACGGAGCAGGTTCCGCTAAATTCACACTTTTCACATCGATAATCGCAGTAGTTATAATGTCCGTAAGGAAATTCGTCCTCTAAATTCATACCCTATTTTAACTGTTATCTGAAAATTTTTCAAGTTTCTTTTTTCTCCAGTGTGGGCGAAGGATCGAATAATTCGCGGTTATTCAACTTATAGCGAAGGTAAAAAGTCAACACTTCATGCCGCAGCAAAGGAATCCTGTCCATGTCCTCGATAAGCGCCTTAACTTCCCCTGGCAAAGGGGCCTGGCGATCCTGGCCGGCGGTGGTTTCCAGGGTTTCTGAGGACAACTTTTCTTCCCGGGAATACATAGACCCTTTATTGCAGAGCAGCCAATCCAGGGAAATTTCGTACATATTTCCTAACGTATGAAAGACCATAACACCGGGAAAAGTTACGCCTAATTCATTCTTGACATATGTGCCCCTGCCGTACCCACATCGTGATGCCAGGTCTTGCTGCGAAAGCTTTAACGCTTTCCTTACCTGCTTTAATCGAGACCCGATTTCTTGTAATACTCTTCTTTTTTCCATTGTGGTTACTCCTAAAAGCTCTTTATACGAAAAAAAAGCAGTGTCGGTTTCGATTTTAGAAAAAAAATGTTGCAAATTTACCCGCCGCCTGTTGCCATTTGAATACATTTAAGTAAAAAAACGAGAGCGTATGGTTCCTTTTGAAACATTTCACTGCTTTTAGCTGTCTGATTGTTGCTTTTTTATTCAATGCCGGGTGCTTTTGCAATAACACCAGTGCCACCGACCTCTAAATTGCAGCTTTTAGCTCCGATGCCGGAGCTTTTTGCAGCAAAATCGGGGTTTTCCGCCCAGTGGCAGTTGCTTTTTCTTTCCAAATCGTCCCTTTCTTTTGTTTTTCCAGGAAGACTTGCAACACAAACAGCTGTTTATACAGCGGTGCAGCTGCCTTTGACCTCCAAATCGCTGCTTTTCGCCCCGATATCAGAGTTTTCTGCAACAACGCCGAAGCTTTTTGCAACAGAATCGGGGTTTCTTACTGAGTGACCGTTGCTTTTTTCTCCGATCCAGGAAAAATTTGCAACAGTTTCCATGCTCCCGGCCCCAAAGTTGCTGCTTTCAACTGTAATTCCGTTTCATGTATTCGGTAATACTATGATATGAGAAAAAATAAAAGGACTTTTTGCCTTTTTCATAAAAGAAATTATTTCCATACTGTTTCTGGGAAAAAATCTGCCTGTTCCGTTTTTACGTTTTTAACAGCGGGAGCCGGGAGGCCAGGTACAATGGATAGTAATGAATGTTCCTTTTTGAATCGATATGCAAATTCCTGGCACTCATCACAACTTTATAATCCGGGGAATATTTCCGGGCATAGACGTGCAGGCTTTTAGCCTGGGTCACCCAGCCGGACTTTATCTCGATGGGAAAAACGTTCCCGGCGTTTTCCACCAGGAATTCCACTTCCGAAGTGATTCCCTTCCAACAAAAAAGCTCACCCATGCCGGAACATAGAAACTCCTGGGCAGCGAAGTTTTCGGCAAAATACCCCTTGTAGGTTCCATAATCGTAATCGAGGATAGTTTTAGGCGCTAACTTACTGATGGCCCCCAGTATCCCGATATCAAAGAAATACAATTTGAAAACGCTGTCATTTTTAAAGGCACTCAAGGGGAGGTGCCATTTATCGATGATATACGTTTTTATCACAAGTCCCGCGGTGAGAAGCCAATCGATGATTCCCGACAACCGTGAATACCCTTTAATACCCGGGATCACATCTTTAAATTTAAATTTCGGGGCAGAGCCGTCTTGCTCCCTGGCCAATTGGGACGGGATATTGCGCCATAACCGGTTGATATGCATTGAATTCTGCTTCCCCGAATGTTTCGCCATATCCGCTTCATAGCCTAATATAAGGTTATCCTGTTTCTCACGAACCAATTGCAGGGCTTTATATAAGTCGTGCTTGTTTTCATGGTAGATACGCGCCACTTCCGGGAGTCCGCCGGTGATAAAATATATTTTCAATAATTCCCATAACCGCATATGAACGATTTCCGGGAGTTTCGTGTTTAATTTGCACTCTTTTAAATAATCATACGACCGGGTTTCTTCAATGCCCAATAAAAATTCCTCGAAGGAGAGGGGGTACATTTCTAAAAAATCCACTTTCCCTACCGGGAAAGAACTGAGCCCAAAATAAAGGCCTAAAAGAGAACCCGCACTGCAAATAGCTAACCCGGGAATTTTTTCGTTAAAATATTTAAGGCTGGTCAGTGCCCTGGGGCAATTCTGGATCTCATCGAAAATCACCAGGTCATTTTTGCTGTCGATTGATGAAGAAAGATAAAAGCTGAGCTCATCCAGGATTCGTTTGGGATTCAAATCCGGTTCGAATATTTTTTTTACTTTTTCGTCTTCTTCGAAGTTTAGATAATGATAATTGGGGAAGTTGTTTTTGGCGAATTCTTTGAGGATATAGGTTTTTCCTACCTGCCGGGCGCCTTTTATAATTAGGGGGTACCGGTTTTTTTTCTCTTTCCAGGCTTTTAATTGCGCGGTGATATTCCGTTTCATGTATTAGATAATACTATGATACGAGAAAAAATGCAAGGACTTTTTCTCAAATTTGTGAAAAAACCAAAGGACTTTTTGCCTTTTTTTGTGTTCCTTCGTGTCCTGGTGGCAAAAATTAGGAGGTGAATTATGGATTTTCCGATTGGTTGATTGACATGTTACAATTCATCGCTAATTATTCATAACTACCGAGGAAATGCAACATGGAAGAGAAAAAATCGGCCTGTCCCGTTTTATCCCGTTTTAAACTGTCATACTGCTACCGGTTGATTTATTTTCTTTCTCAAGGCTGACTACCTCAACGTTAATAAACTCTTTAACATCATGTTCCGCTAAAAGATAGCTGTCGATTTCATCGAGAACAGTGGCATGAAAGTAACGCTCACCACATTCAGTGCATACTTCAGCCTCCACCTTTTCGACGATGTATAGTTTACCTTTGAGCCAATGCTGCCTCTTAACCTTCTTTTTATGTGTATTGCCCCCACAAAATTCGCAAATCATAATATATCCTCCTTTAGATCATATACTGTGATTATAATGAGATTACCACCCTCTTTAAACCTACAAATAACATGAATACGCTCGATCGATAATCTTCTGTCGAATTTCCTGAATTCTTGCCATTAAATCATTCCCAACATAATCATCTATCTATGATACATAAAAATAATAGATACCATAAATACAAAAAAATTGCAACATTTTGGAGGAAAATTTACCTCTTTCATAAAAGGTATTTCCATACTGTTTCTGGGAAAAAATCTGCCTGTCCCGTTTTTTTCTAACCCTTATTTTTTAGCCACTAATCCCTGGCCAATCTTCTTCATTCGTTTATATCGATTTTTCAATATATCAATGGCACCCGGATCACCCGCCTTCCAGTATTTGAATATATTTTTTGCTTCTTTCTTTGTGCATCCGGGATTATTTTCAATTTTAAAGGCATTTTTGAAAGACAGAATGCCGGTGAATAAGTCCGAAAGAACACTCTTCTCTTTATTACAATCCATGAATACAAGATGAATCGATTTGCATTTACACCTGGGATTGATGCAATAAAGATCAACTATAATGTAATTTCCCCCTTCATATTCGAAACCGAACCCGAATCCATTCCCGCCGGACAATACACTCCCGGTTTTCCCAAAAACATCGGAGTAAGAAACCAATGCTCCTTTATTGATTTCATCGATCGGCATCTTAAACTTCGAGGCATTTAGAGCGTTTTCCTTTTTAAGGTCATAATGCTCCTTAAAGCGAATTTTTATTTCATCAGTCAAATTATCGATGAATTCATCAACAAGACGCTGTATAACTTTTGATCTCCCAGGAATCCTTTTCTCTTGCCATGTTCTAACATCCAGGCGCAAAGAAAAATATATTGGTTTTGATATTGGAGGACATCCCGGCTCATCGATTTCCGTAAAACTAAGAGTGACATCGCTGCAATCGCACTCAGGATTGTCACAATACGTTGTTAGCATCAGGAAAGGACGTTTGTGAGAGTCAAATCTCACTAAGGGAACGTCCTTTTTGTCATCGAATTTATCACTGATTTTTCCATTGGGAGAGGTTTTATGGATACGGACAATTCCATCGTATTTTTCAACGTTCATCGTTTTTATTCTCCTTAAATAATTTTTCTGTTAATCATAAAAGACATTTCCCAGTTTACCCGCTGTCTTCAAAAATATAATTCTATTTAAAATAACATTATATACAAAATGCAATTAAATTTCAACTCCCCTACGGAGTTGTTCTTGGATATTTTTAAAAGTGAAAAAATTGGACTGAGTGTCCCCATTTTTTCTCCTATCCATTTGATGGCAAAAAATAAAAGGATTTTTCATTGAAAAGAATCGGCTATTGTGCTAATATTTCCCAGGAAGATAAAATTCCGATCAATAAGGAGTTATGTATGCAAAGTGTAACTGTATCACCTAAATTTCAAGTGGTAATACCAAGAACCATCCGAAAATCTCTAGAACTTCATGCCGGTCAAAAGATGCAGGTATTCCTTTATAACAATCGCATCGAAATGATACCGGTAAGACCAATCAAAGAAGCCAGGGGATTTCTAAAAGGAATCGATACGAGTGTGCCCCGGGAGAAAGATAGAATATGAATGTTGTTGATTCGTCCGGATGGTTGGAGTATTTTGCTGATGGAGTTAATGCTGACTTTTTTGCTCCTGTAATCGAAAATAAAGATAGATTACTGGTTCCTGTGATCACGCTCTATGAAGTATTTAAAAGAGTTCTACAGCAAAGGAGTGAGGAGGACGCCCTGGAAGCTATCTCGATTATGCAGCAAGGGCAAGTTATAGATCTAAATACGGAAATTTCGATCAATGCCGCTAAAATTTCTATTGATCTTAGATTACCAATGGCTGATAGTATTATTCTTGCCACCTCCAATCTCCATAATGCAACGTTCTGGACTCAGGATGGAGACTTTCAAAATATCCAGGGCGTTAAATATATCGAAAAAAAATCTTAGTAAATAGTAATGGAATACGGGATACGGGGTGTGACGTTCCGGCCTGGCCCCATTTTTTCCATGGCCCCATTTTTTCCATTTTTTTCGCTGCCCGGGAAAGGCTGCAACCACTTTTATTTCAGTATAGATTTTTTCTCGACAGATATACTGCTGCAAACTGGAAACATTGCGAACTGCTATCGGTAGATTTGTACTTTTTCTTCAAGGCTGACTACCTCAACGTTAATAAGCTCTTTAACATCATGTTCCGCTAAAAGATAGCTGTCGATTTCATCGAGAACAGTGGCATGAAAGTAACGCTCACCACATTCAGTGCATACTTCAGCTTCCACCTTTTCGACGATGTATAGTTTACCTTTGAGCCAATGCTGCCTCTTAACCTTCTTTTTATGTGTATTGCCCCCACAAAATTCGCAAATCATTATATATCCTCCTTTAACTCATATTTAGCAAAAATTTTTGCCTCCAGCGAGTCTACGGGGCTTTGGCCCCCACCGCAAGGGAGTGAGTTTTTAAAGCAAGAGGTTTTTGTCTTCATCCGTTTCCGGTTTGTTTTTTTCCGTCTTTATGAGAGTTGCCAGGTTTTTATCTCTCCTTATAAGGGCTGCCAGTTCAACGGTCTTCTTTTTCTCCTCTTGAGATAAAGTGGAGTACAGTTCAATGATGTCCAAATTATCTTTCGCCCCCCCTGACTTTAATTTCATTGCAATAAGGTAGGGTTTGGGTAATACTGGGAACGGTATGTCTTCCAAAGGTTTTGAAATTTTTATTCCTTGCAATTCCCATTTGTACCTGGGAATAATAAAGTCTATCCTGGGATATTCACCGGATTTGTCTTTCAAGAATAAAATATCATAAGGGAAGGGGTCATCGATCATTTTACTCCCTTCCACCAATTCTATCTTAAATTGACCGGGGACTGCATGTTTAAATAATTCTATAAATTCTCTTGAATTTTCTTTTATGCGCTCCGAGTAAAGGTAAAAATCGACATCGGTGGTAGTCCTGGCGACACCGTGGGCAATCACCGCATAAACCCCGATG
>Ga0114923_10001506_pt1 | contig 16180 bp, 9 predicted proteins | sample SumtaG_FD_89578 | JGI IMG/M metagenome (GOLD analysis project Ga0114923, IMG submission 89578) | Deep subsurface microbial communities from Indian Ocean to uncover new lineages of life (NeLLi) - Sumatra_00157 metaG | ecosystem: Environmental > Aquatic > Marine > Oceanic > Sediment | place: near...
CAGCTTTTGCTAAATGTGGAATAACTGATATTCTCCATGGACATTCTTTCCATCAGTTATCTTGTTTGACTAATCCTGCTGCTAGTAGTGGACAACAAAATTCTGGAAGTGTTGAACAACAGAAGAAGCAGAAGTTTGATGTTTTGATTGAGACCTTTGAGCAAGAAAGTTGGAATACCACCAAGTTTAAGAGAATTATATCCTCTGCTGCCGGATATTCGAGTAGTGTCGATGGAACTCAAAAGTATTCCATTTTTGATATGTTTGGAGTTACTGATAAGAGCAAGTTCGATCTTCTTTTGAGAAACGCTGTTACGTATGGATCCGATAGTCAGATTAGTCTTCCTCCTATTGTTTTGGTTACCACTATTCTTGGTTCAAAGACTCGTTCTTCTCAGATGTGGAAAGCTGGAAGTGCTCATTATATGGAATGTTCTGGTCCTGAAGACGTGCAGAAATTGTTGCCAGCTCACAACCTTACTCATAGTATTATTGGGATGGTTGCTTTGATCTATTATTACTTGAGAGAGCAGAAGATGGGTATTCCACTCAATCCAGAAGATGGCATGTTTCATATTTTGAGAAGAACCAAACACGGGTTAATGGGATTACCAGAGGATGACCAGGCTGAAATGGTGAAGTATGCTGCTAAGAAGTTGGATGAGATTGTCAAAAATGGATCAAAGATGGTGGTGAAAAGTGAGTATGAGAACAAAGTTAACCAGACATACAATGCCATGGAATCTCACGAAAACGATATTTACAATATCAGTGAATTCAGTGGTGATGTTGCTCCGATTATTAGGGATGTTGTTGCTGGAAAGGCTAAGTTTTTCATTTGGACTGCTGGTCAGACAAAGAGTACTGAAAAGATTATCAGAATGTGTAAGGTGAATCATGAGACTGGTCAGTACGATGTTAGTATGGTAAGGAGATTAATTTATTGTGACCCAAATGACTATCATTTCGAATCAGACTGCGTCTGTGAATTGTTTGTCATTTATAACCCAAAGGAGTAAGGATAGGATGTTTGTTGGTTTAATTGTAAAAACTTTCATGTATTGCATACATTTGTTTATAATTAAACCCTTTATATTTTTGTGTGAAAACTTTCCATCTGTCTTTCCCTCTCCCTCTCTTTTTTTTCCCTCCCCCCTCCTTTTCTCAGAAAAAAAGAAATGACAGAAAACAAGAAGAGGAAAAAAGAAGAGGAGGAAGATAAAGATCCAATTGAACCATCCACAAAGAAACAAAGATTGATGGGTTGGCAAGAATTTACTCAAAAATTTCAAAAGGCAGAATTGGAAAGGGAAATTGAAAAATTGAAAAAGGCAAACAAGTTAACAGATGAATACGAGAAGGTTATAGAATCTATTGTAGAAAAAACAATCGATAATTTCAATGAAAGTTCTATAAGTTGTATAAATTCCGGAAATAGATTCATCAAAATTTATGAATTAGAAGATGGAGAAATTCCTCAAATTACAGAGGGTAGACTAATCTGTAGAATTAGAAAAGTTCTTGCAAATTCTCCAGTATTTATTGGACATTCAGTGTTTGTTGCTGATCTTGATGAATTGAAGAGTGAATATGACAAAGAATGTTTTCCTAATGAGAAAGAATACAAAATTAACAAATCAGGGAGATGTATATGGTTAGACCCTTGGGGGGGCACTTCGTCATGGAATGAAATGAAAGGCGATGTTCATGGAGACGTATTTTGGAAGTTATCTCATGGAGAAATTCAAGTTGATTAATGTAACTGTGGAAAAAAAATATGTTTGTTCGACAATAGAACCAAAATTACATTTATTAATTTATATAGTCTTACTAAAATCTTATTTTCTTAAATTATATCATTTATCAGTGTTGGGGGGGAGCGGGAAAAAAAAATGAGTAGAAATCAAACTATGAAAGGTTTAGTGGAAAAGGGTATGAAGGATTGGAAATACAAGAACAAAGTTGACATAAGCGATGTTTCAATGGAAAAAAACGGGTCTGGAATGATTCAATTCTTCAGTAAGAGTTCAAAATATCTTGGAAAGTTATCAGGTTTCTTAACCAGCGTGTTTGATGGTAACAAGGGGATTATACTAAGTCCAGAAGAGGCTTACACTACAGAAAAGGGTACAATGATGCAATGTGGAGTTGAAATTACTGAATACGGTCCTGAATATGATAATGGTGATGAAGAAGAGGAGTATGAGGAAGAAAGAAGAGGAGGTGGTAATGGTAATGGTAATGGTAATGGTAATGATGATGGTTACAGTATTTTGGGAATTAGATTAGGTGGTAAAAGGAAAAGAAGAAGAAGAAGGAGGAAAAAGAGGAAAGGAAGAAGAAGGGGATTAAAAGACTTTATTTCACTCAAGATATCCATTGTTCTTTTAATAATTGTATTGATAGGATACTATCTTTATAAAACATCAGATTAAGAGATTTTTTGTGAAAAATGAATTATTTGAGGGTTTCTATAACTTCTCTCATGTTGACCCCTCGACTTTTCAATTCTTTTAATTGGAGAAATATCCTTTTTTCTCTCTGGAATAACTCTGAATCCCTTTGAAATAATGTTTTTGTACTCTACAATATATTTCAATTCATTACCAATAATTTTCAACAAGTCATTTTTCACCCTAGTTACAGCTCTAACATGAAAATTCTTTTTCGTACGAGGTTCTTTTAACATTACAACCCTTATTCCGTCGATTATCTTTCTAACCAAAGATTCCTTGGTTTTCTTTCTTATTGGAGGAGATTTAATCTTTTCTCCAACAAATATGTTGATTTTGTTCCAATAATCATTCCAAGGAGAAATTTTGATTTTGTAAACATTCATATTTTCTTCAGCTAAAAACACTGGATCTTCAAACCCTTTATCCTTTCCAGGAAACTTTTTCTTAACTAAATTCTCTAAATTTTTCAATTCAATCTCCATTGCTTCCAGTAAGACAGTTTCGATCAGTTTTGCTCCAGGAATCGTGGAACTTATCAAAAAGACCTTTTCAACAATATCTTCAATTTCCAACCATATTTTGTTGAGATACGTTTTGATTGCAGCAACTTTTAGAGGATCATTCAATCTGATATCTAGAATAGCATCCTTCACACCTGCTTTACCAAATAATTTTTTAACTTGAATAGGACCAGTTTTTTCCTGAGTCTTATAATTTTCAAAGTGTTTCGACATAATCTGAAAATATTTATCAAAAAACACCACCTTCTTGAGTTCATCTCTTAATCTGAGTAGATTAGAACAGTATTCGAAACACAAGACTGTTGTCCAAATAGGATCTGCTGTTAGAAAGTACATCATAATAACGTGTATCTTGTTGAAATTGTCTATTGATGGAAATTCCATATATTTCTTTATAGCAGGTCTCAAATTGCTATTTGAAACAAATTCCAGAGTCTTTATGGAAATATCCTTACTATATAAATCAGGATTAAACTCTCCTTCTTTAAATCCTTCAGATATAATACTAACAGCAGACTCTCTCTTTTCTTCATAAGAATCTGTCAATTCTTGCTTTTCCTTGATATATCTCTCTTCTGGGGTGGAAAAAGTTCTTGGTATTTTGGCTAAAAATGTACTTAGCATGTACAATACAGATAGTAGAGGCCTATTAGAGAAATTTCCAACCTTTATGGCTTTCAACAGATCTTCTCGTATTAAATTCACAATGTCAGTTTCAATTATTGGTTTAACACCCAAGAACTTTAGGTGATTTTTCGTTATTTTTGGTTCAAAGTTCAATTTGATACTAACTTCTTTAGTTGTGTAAACGTAAATATAGGAAATAGGTTTTTCTTTGATCAAATCAACAATCTCAAAGACTTTCCCACCTGTTGCTTTGTAGATTGAAGGTTCCTTACCAACAATTTTGAGTAACCGATTAATCTTTTTATTGCTAATAACCAGTCTTCTTTCAATGTTAACCACTTCCTGAGTCTTTTCATTTTTCAATATAGCTTGAATTGGTTTGAAAGAAGGTTTTTCTGATGATCCAATGGTTTCTGGTGGTCCAATATCCTTTATAATAGCAAGAATATATCCAGCTCCTCCTGCAAGTACAAGTGGTGTTATTGTTAAAAACCCAGCAACGACTGCAAGTATGGCATTTCTCTTAAATCTACTCCAGACAGTAGTCAATGGTTCTTGTTTATGTATCAATACATGGAAAACTTCTTCTTCAACCAAGTTTTCATCATTCAACTCAAAATCCCTTTTATTTTCACCATAATACTTTTTCTCAAAAAAGTTTCTAGGTTTTTCATCAACAATAGAAGAGTACGGTAAAAAGAAATTTTTACCAATTAACCCACCAGCAAAATCCTCAGAAATTTGCTCGTATTTGGCAATATTAGCCTTGAATGTGATATCTTCTAACACATCATTAGAAAAAATGATTGGTTTCATGTTGTAAAACTTTTCCTCTAAACCAGAAATGTAAAATTTCATATCATTCGATGCTTGCATCCTTCCCTGATTTTTCAATATTTCCACCTCAGTTTTGAGTTCTCCAAGTTGAATCAAATTGTATGTGTTTTCACCATCCGAAAACAAACTCTTTCTTTCAAGTTTAGTCCATTGGTACCAATCTTTCAAATTCAGGAAAAGTCTTCTGCGAGAATGAATTTGGTAATTTACCAAAGCACCAATCAATCTCCAAACTTCTTGCTTAATGTAACTTTCAATCTTTCCACATGATTTTTGAGGAGATCAATATCCTTTATCATGTTGTACACGTATTGGCTAATGACACTACCCTCTGTTTTATCAACAAAGGTTTCATATCTGGACCTCAGAGAAATTGCAGTTTCAGTCCTAATCTCTGATTCTGGAATAACTGGACTTTTGTCAACATAATCTCCAAAAAAGTTCATTTTTGACTTTATACACTCCAAAATAGTTCTAAAAACAGGTCTGTTTTGTTTGTACAACAAATTAAAGGTCACATTTTCAAATTTGTTTTTACTAATCTTTCTGCTAACAGTAACCTTTGTTCCATTGAGAAACACGTCAATTATATCCTCATTGATTTCATTCATTAAGTATTCAGCTTGTTTGTTTCCAGATTTCACAAGAAAGTACAAATTTACTGCCTTAATGTAAAATGACTTTAGATACGCCCTCTTCAAATTAATGTAAGCATTTCTCTTGTAGAGAAAATTTTCTTCTGATTTCAATTCCATGCTACTTTCTTCCAGAGATTCAATAGTTTGAGTTACTTTCAGATACAATTCATACAATTTCTTACTATTATCTGGGGTCAAAATCAATCCTCCGTATTCCGTAATGATTTTTTTTTCCGGAAGAAATGGTGATAGTGGATCTTCCTCTTCCTCTTTCCAGATTCCAGTATCAAGAGGCTTATATTCTTCCTTATACTCATCCGTAAGGATTTGCATATCCTCATTATCTTCGACAATTTCTCGAACTTTTGGGATAAACGGAACAAAGGTCGAATTTATGAATATTGTATACGGGGTAAAATCAAGGCGGAAAAATCCAAAATCTTGATCGCTTTGCTTCATCTTGCTATTTAGTTGAATAATTAAGGTGTAATTACACTTATATATGTAATAAATTTTAAATTTTTTTTGAAAAACTGAAGGGAGAAAAAAAAAAGGAAACAACACATACACTCGTTTTTATTTCTTAAGATAATACTTTATAAAATTTTTTGGTGGAGCTCTCCTTTTTGGAATGTTACCAAGATCAGAACCAGCAATATCCTTTGCAACAAAATTTCTTGATTGATCATAAACTGGAAATTTTCTAACTTTGAAATCACCTCCGAGATCAACATAAATAGCTTGAGCCTCATTTTCACTTATCGAAATTCTACCTGGTACTATGGTTTCCTTTTTGTCGAAACTGAGATCCGTTAATACATAGTTGTTTTTACCATGTCTAGGATCTTCATTGTATCTAAACAAATTCTTTGTTTCTTTGTATCCAACTCTGTATGTATCATCCAAAAGTTTTATCAGAACTGGACAATAATTGTCAACTGTCACTTTAACAAATCCTCCTTTCTCCACTACCACTTTCTTCTTCTCACTAACGACAATTTTGAAATTGGCAAATTTCCTGTACACCTCAATATCCTTTTCTCCCAAAAATTCCAATATCTCAAACATTACTGAAATAGACGTTGCAAAATGAGAAAGAAAGTCTGTTGTATTTTCTATCAAATTATGGAAACTGTATCTGTTCAACCATTTTTTTGGGTCAGGAACCATTCCTCTTTCATCCTTTTTCCATTTTATGAATCTTTCGTCTTCATACTCAACGTAGTAAGGAATTACAGTATAATTTTGTTCCTGGGCTACTCTTGTAACAATAGAACCTTTCTCAATCACGGTTTTTCTTTCAGACCCTTGGTAAATATATCCTAACACTCTAAACCTTTTTGGTTTAACTGGATTATTCTCTCTCGCAAATAATCTGTACAGTATTTTGAGATAATTTCTTTTATTAACATCCAACCCCTTGAGAGTTTTGAATATATCATCAAGAGCTTCATCGTATTTACTTTTTCCCCACCTAAGTTTGAAGACATTATAACGAGATTTTGATAATGAGTGTTTATGAATAACATTAGCCTTTCTCAATACTTCGTTTATTTCTTTATATTCCTCAGGATATGGTGTGGTTGTTAAAATTAAGTCAAAATAACTTTTTCTAGCAGTTCCAAGAAATCCGTGTCTTCTTTGAAATTCATCTACTCTTTCCCCCTGTTCGGGTTCAATCCTACTTTCTATTTTTTCTGGATGTAGAGTGTTTAAACTCATTCCAACAAACGGATATGTGGTAAATCCAATGATTTCTTCAGAGGTAATATAAGATTTCAGATACTTCACAATAGAGATCAATGGAAGGAAATGTAACATTGCAAAGCTACCATCAATTTCATAAAGATCCTTCATGTCTTTTTCAATTTCGATCAAATCAGATATTGTCAAAGTAATTGGTTTAGGGTTCTTGTTTATGTGATGATTAGAATAGAACAAACTTGTCAAAAGCAACTTTTGTTCAGATGTTATTGGTTCATCCAAATCTTTTTCCAAGTATTTTTCCCTCAGCCAAACCTTTTCGATAATAGGCACGTCTGGTTCCAATGTTCCAAACAACCCAGGATATTCTTCAATGTCTCTTACAAACTCATTTCTTCGGTTTTCAGGTTCAGTTTGATAGACAATTTTCTCAATTAATTTGAAAATCAAATCCTCAAACTTTTTGGATTTACCAATTAACATGAATGGGGGTACTCTCGAACTGCTGATAGAATCAGTTTTACCCTTTTCAATATCTTGGACAGCATGCAACATCAAAACATAAATGTTTCTAATCATGTAGTAGATTAATCCCCTAATATTGTTGATAACTGATTCATTCATACTCCACCAGAATGGTCCACCTCTGACATTATATCGTTTATCGACAACCGATCTCATCCAAGTAGATTTTGGATCTATAACACTTTCTCTAGTAAGAGAATCAAGAAAATGTATCCAGGTGTGACAAACAGAATGATAAGGCATGTTTAAGCGAGTGTTCCTAGCGCTTTGTAACATACTTTTATTTTCAAGTAACACAATATATTTTGAAAACCTGAGAAATTCTACGTCATTGGTAGTACCTTTATAAACTCCACTTTCCCACCTTCTCATTTCCATTACCATAAACGTACAAAGTTTCATAAATGGACAAGAACGTATTAATTTCCCCAAAATATCAATCCTTTGTCCTTCAGGATCAAGTTGAATCTTCTTAAACAGTCTTCTAAAGTCTGCCAAGAACAACGATTTGTTTTTGTGTTCTTGATATCTCTTCCATGTTTCATACATGAACTTGTTGATCTTAAATTTGCTATTACCAGTTACTTTCGGGAAATCTTTTGTTTTTCTATCGAATTCTCCAAAATCAGAACGCATAACAGCATTAGCCCCATCGTTTCTGATCCCTTTTTTCAAAGCAAGTTCACGATACTTCCTTTTGAGGAAATTGTATTGTCTTATGGAACTGTTTTCCAAAACTGTGAAATCAGATTTTGATGCTCGGTGTTGATCTGTCATAAACCGTTGACTCTTTTTTTCAAACATCGCCAATTTCGATTTTTGCTCAACATCTTTTATTTGAGACAGTTGAGTCCTATTTTTCTTAAGAATATCAAACGAGAGTAATATGTTAACAGTTTCTCTATCAATAATTTCTTTTTCACTCATTTTTTTTTATGGTGTCCTCCCACCTTTTTTCCTTCAGTAGAAAGATTGGAAAACTCTATTTCTGCTATTTTTTGAGGTTGATATGTAAAAAAAATGATATGTAGTTTTTTATTGTTAAATTACATTTCTCTGTAAATCAGAAAGAGATCATACCAATTGTGCAAAAAAAAATGAAAGAAAAAAAGAAAGAAGTATCACTTTCCATTTTTTTTCCCCCACCAGCCTAAACATCAGAACACTTTTCAATATTTGAAAAATCAAAGTTCACTGATTCTATATCAGAATTTTCTGGTGACTTAATAACATTACTAGAAATTCCAAAAACTTCTTCTATAGTATCAGATTTACTATCCTCCTCCTTCTCCTCTATTTTTATTTCCATCTCCCTAAACTTCTTTTCTTCATTCTTCATCAAAACATTCGAAGAAATTTCAAGTTTAGGTTCGAGTTCTGGTTCAGGATTCAGTTTAGATTCAATTACCATCTCAGTTTCAATTTCAATTTCAATTTCATCATTCTTTGTCTGAGGTGATGTTGATCCAAGAATTATTGGATTTATCTTAATCCAATTTTCAGATTTTCCTTCTACTGTTGATGAAATTATTTCTGGTTCACCCTCCTTTTCCTCAAACACACTCATTAAATTAGGACCAAGATCGTTTTTGAATGCTCCATATTCTTTTTCATTGTCAAACTTGATTCCAAATCCTCCATGTCCGATCAAACCTTTTCCCATAACTCTGATTTGGTAATGTCCATTGTTTTCATCTACCTTAACCTTTCTACTTTCTATTTTCACCATATCATAGAGTGTCGTTTTGATTGGCTTATACCGTTTTTTATGATCTACAATTCTGAAGAAGGTACTATTATCATTCCCACCACAAATCCAAAGAAATCTGTTTTCACTAAGGTTGTGTCTTTTGATATCCCACTTAATTCCTAATTTGATCAATTTACCCAAAACTCCGTTAACACGTTCATTGTAAATAGGAATAGATTTGTCAAGCTTGTCGAAAAGTATTACAATTTCTCCAGTTTGAGGGTGATAAACTTTAAGTTCGTTCAGATTGTCAGAAGTTCTCAAAAATGATTCTTTGATCTTGTATAATCGATCAACATGCTTCGATTCACCACTTCTCAGAGTTTGTATTTTCAAAATAGCATCACCACTTCCCTTTTCATTCTCAAACAACACATTTGCTCTTCCATATTCGCCAGGGAATTTTGTTTCAACATTGGCACAAATTCGATATTTTACTGGTATTGCAATTGATGACTTCCTGAGGTTCCTTTCATTCTCTTCTTTTTCACCACAATCTCCGCCGCTGATCTTACTTTCAATTGTCAACTTCATAATAGTTTCGTTTTCATCAGAAAAATCATTTTGACTTATTTTCTGATTTGACAATATCAGATCTTGTCCAAAAACTGGGAATATAAACTGCATTAGCACGGAACCATCGTTCTTTTCAAGAGCAGTTAAAAACACGTCTGCTGATCCCTCCTCTTTTGAAATTTCCTTCTGTATTATGTTGTAGAAAAATGGACTAATATCAATTCCTGGATCAAATTTTTCAATATCCCCAAGCGCAGACAATGCTTTCATAAGAAGTTCAACACTTGGAATAAACAACTCTTTGTACAAAAGATAATCCTTTGGATCTTTTTGGAGATAATTTGTTCCTCCTCCCATTGCCATAGCTATAGTTTGGAGTATCATGGTAAAACCAAGAGTTTCTGCAGATTTTCCCTCTCCTCGTGAAAACTCCCTTGCCCTTTCACGAGCACTTTTTTCTAAAAATAAAACTGACAAATCATTCCTGAGTTTAATTAGGAATTTGGATATTATCATCCCACTTTTTTGGTTAACAATATTCGAAAACTCTTTGCTGAAATTTCTCATCTTGGCTAAGATATTTGTATGATTCTTAGAAAGATCGTTTGCGAGATAATAATCTATCGCATAATAGGCAATTATCATTTTCACTAATTTCAACAATGAATAGCTTGTCATAATTCCTCTGAATGCCTCATGCAAATTGATGTTTTTCATAACATGAAACACTATGATATCCATAGGAGTGTAAGGTTCATTCTTGAACACCTTTGGAATTACCTTATTAATGTATGGATCCTTTGATATAGATTTGTACATATTTCCAAAAAAGTCAATAGTTTCCGCATTGAAAACCTCATTTTCTTTAATCAAAAAGAAATCAAACAATCCAACACTTCCAGTTATTTGAATTTCAGCAAAAACTTTCATCACGGAATCTCTTGAATCCAAACTCATAATTGAAAAATGACCAGTAACGAATTTGTAAAGAGTTTTTCTGAATTTCAACATCTTTCTAAATTGATCAGGTTCAGAAATAAACTTTTCTCTATTTCTGATTATAGAAATTATACTTCCCTTATCAACGTTTCCCAAATCAACTCTTTCTGATTCAAGGAGTCCTTTTTCTTCCTCACCAAGCTCAAGTAATCCCTCTACATCTTCTTCCATTCCCATTTGGGATCTCAAATCATTAGAAATTGAGAACATTCTATTAAGAGTAAATCGATCCTGAGAATCATCCTCAGTAAAATATCTATTAGTTAAACTGGAAAGTTCTTGTGAATCTGGATCTTCTGGATTCTTATCAACAATTTTCCGAATTACTTCAGTTATTTGAGCTTTGACAACATCTTCCTTCCTGTCCATTTCTTCAAACTTTTCTGTTGTATCATCGATTTCTCGTTTTAGATTTGAAAAAACTCTTTTGTGAACTCGAACCGGTTTTGGTCTCAATTCTGGGGTAAATCCTCCTGGCTTTCTCCACTCTCTCTCTCTTTTCACCAATTCATTTTTTAAAAATTCTACTTCTTCTTTGGATTCACTAATACCCAATTCCAATTTTCTCATATAGGCCCTAGAAGATTCCAACTCCAATTTTAATCTTTCAATAGTGTCATCCTTTGTTTCCCTTTTCTTCACTGGTATATCAACAGGCTCAAATTTACCAGGTAAAAGTGTAGGTCTAAACATCTTTGGTCTTAATTTAGTAACATTAATCGTCGCGAAAAACATGTTTAAAGCTTTCGCAACCTTTGTTGTTTTTTTCAATGGAAAGATTTGAGCATCAGGATTTTTACCCTGGTGTTCTTTAATCCATTCTTGATTCATTCCAACAGCATCTCTGAGAATATTTTCAGTTGTATGAGGGAAGAGTATGGTGTATAATCCAAAGGCAACATCAGACCTTCCTTTTTGCCAGGCGGTAGTATAAGCTTTGTGACACATCAAATAAATAATTGATCCCTCATACTGATTTATGAAATGTTTAAAGTCAACAGGAGTAAATTCCATTATAGCACCTGTTATATGATCGTAGGGATTTTTGAACTCATCCTTGCCTTCTCCAATTACGTAAAACCCTATCATCGTAGTAATGACATCTGCATAACTTTGAAGACCTTGTTTTAGAATTTCTTCTTTAAGATTGCTAAAAGGTATAACCATGGCATTATCAAAGGCTTTAGCATCAGTTATTCGGGGAATCCTAAATGACATCTTTCTCCTTTTTTTTATGTTGTTTATGATGCTAATAACAGGTGAAAATACTCTAAAGAATTTAATTTTAACAATTAATAAGAGGACAAAAAAAAAGGAACACACTTTCTCTATTTATTGATATATTTGTGTAAGTGATACAATAATCTGACGAAACTGTTACTCCTTGCATCCTTGAACACTCCCGGTCCTACCCCAATTTCAAATAATAGGTCCTCAACGAATGCCATCATGACCCTTTTTACTGATTCTGACATCATAGCTATCTTTTTCTCTTCGATTAATTCTGCCCTTTCCCCTTGCTTATATTGTTCTTTCAAAAATCTGTAATATGAAAGTGAAGAAACTCCCCAATCATCCTTAATTGTTTGATTAAATATGAAATAGGATAGTGCTATTAAAAACAACCTTGAATTCTTGTTTCTCAAAAGTATGACACCAACCATGAATCTCAACCTATTTTCAAATTGAAGTCTAATAGGACTTCCTTCAAATAAATCATCCGAACATCTTGATATCAATCTCTCAAATTTATCAAATCCAAACAGTTTAGTCTTTTGTTCTGGGAAAATCTCTATTACTCTGTATTTTGCAACATAATCTTTTAGAATACCAGATTCTAACTTTTCCTTTAAAGTGTACAAAAGTCCGTTGAAAAATATCGAGAATGGAATTTGCAGATTAAAGGTCAATTCTGTGAATCTTGCTCTTATACTACTCATCTTTTCCTCAATTGCTTCAAAACGAATAACATCTTTCTTCAACGAATTAAAGTTAAATTTCTTTGGTTTGTAGAAAAATGACATAGTCATATGTAACGTAACTGCTGGACCAAAGAACAGACCATATTCTGGATTATACCTACACTTGGTTGGAATCGATTCAACAAAATTATGAAGAGTTAACCATGTTTCGTTAACAAATTCCACAACAGCTATTATCTCAACATCCCATTTTGGTATTTCAAACTTTCCTTCATAAAGTTCCAACTCCTTAATCAATTCGAATGCCTTTTTGAAAAGAGTAACATTCGAATCTGTTTTCTTCAACAAAATGAAAGGTAACTGGTACAATCCTTCTGTGATTTTGGTTTTTGAGGGTGTAATAATTGATTGTACCATAAGAAACAACGTTTCCATCAAATGTTCAACAGCAACATGTTCAACTCCATATTTTCCTCCACTTAAACTTGCCATAAATATCAGTCTTATTCCATCAATGAATCTTTTCAAACTTCTCTTAACGTTTATGTATAATCCTGTTCCACCACATAAGAGTTCATTGATACCACTTTCAAATATCATTCTTTGTGTTTGCAATTGAACAATTCTTTTTCTAATAGCCTCTTTAACCTTAGAATCTTTACCAACTGTATGTTTTTCAAATTTCAACTTCAAAAAGTAAATGTTTTTAATCTCTTTTGCAAAGTAACCATTTATTTGTGTAATGATATCTTCTATCTCTAAAAATGAAGTTTGAATGTTGTTACGATATCTTTCGGTTAACTCTTTACTCTTTGAAACTTTGAAAATCTTCCTGATATCCAATGAAGGATCTTCAACCATTTGAACCAATTCTACTCCGAGTCTGACCAGTATTGTAACGTTTTTTTCAATTACTTTAACAAACCTTTCCCCTGGTTGAATAATTGTTGCATCAATGAACTTGATAACCTCAATATATTTTGGAAAGTCTCCCTTTTTTGTTGGTTTTTTAATATTTTCATAAATCATAAAATTGGTTTCTTCTTGAACTATTTTGAAAATCCTAACTTCTGCCTTGAGTTTTTCCAATTTTCTTATAGTTCTTTTTTTTCTAACTTTTGAAAAAATCAAATCAGCAATAAATTTCATAGTTGTTCCAATAAATGGATATGCAGCTGTTGTGATAGTAGTAATACTACTTAAACCAAGTCCAAATCCAGCGAGAGTCTTTGCAAATGGGCCAAGAGTCTCTACTTTAGGTTGCTTAAGTATCTTGACCACAGAATTTACTATGTTAAGACCGTTAGATACTTTTTCTCCCCATTTGAATGAATTATTAACTCTTGAACTCAACGCGTTAATCCTTGATTGACTCTCAGGTTCTCTAACCCAATTTTTCACAATTTGATCGTCAGGTTTTATATCACCTCCCCCTGCTTCTTCTGGACGTTTAAGAGGAATTTCATCTTCCATTTCTGTTCCACTAATTTGGAAAACTCGTAGTGGACTTCCATCTTCTCTCCAGTTAAATTCGTTGTGGATTTTTCTCCTGAATCCTTCTTCGTCACGAGTTCCCAATGGAACTGGATGATTCCATGGATGAAGAGACATATCAATAGTTTCGTTTTCACCATCAAATGCAGAAACGTAAAATTCGGTTCCAAATAAAAAAAGATTCAGGTTTTCTTCATCATCAAGTCTATTTGGTTGAAGTGATGGTAGAATATCATGTCCAATAGTCAATATTTGCTCATTTGTTAAACTGTTAATGTCAAATTCTTCTTCTCCTTCCTTTTCTTCCTCACCTAACATATTCAGAATAACCTGCTTTTCTTCAGTAATAACTCTACATTGCGATCCAATAGTTCGCCCTCTGGATCCTATTCCAATTTGGTTTGATCTTTCCTGTAGAAAATTTCTTTGCATTTTTTTTTGTGTCACCCCCGGTACCTTTTTTTTTTTTAACACACAAAGATTCTCTATCTCTATCTCCGGGTTTTTATTAGGTTTGATATGAAACAAAAACAATTATTAATCTTGTTTTATTAATTAACATTAGTCATTTTTTTTTCGTCATAATCATCATCGTCACTTTCATATTCGTTACTAACCTTTCTTTTCCTTTTTTGAAAATTTTTCACAAATTTTTTACCATAAGATATTCCTCTCCCCAATGGATTATTTGGTTTTAAGCTCATATAAGTAATGTTAGGTCTTGTGGTCACATATTTGGCATAATTAATCATGAAAAATGTTCCATAAATAGCCATTAATGCTACAATTGTGTAAATTATCCATTTTGTCGAATTCCATAAATCCTTGAGCCATTCTAATATTGGATACAGGGACTTATATATCTTCATGAGAGTAAACTTCGCTGCCAAGTAATGTGCATTTTGCTTTTTGTCACTTCTAGCTTTTCTACAGTCTAAATAGTCATATTTTGAATAGTATGACTCCAAGTATTCATCCTTACATATTCGTTCATGTAAAAAACTCTTTCCAGCTCTGTTTGTTGACATTGCAATTTCGTACTGATCATAGTACTCATAAAATAGCCACAAAAACAAAAACAACCCCAAGATAGACCCGGAAATCAGTATAATTGGCGTTAAAATTTTCCAAACTTTCTTTTTCATGTACTTTCGGAGAAAAAGAGTTGGTGAGGGAAAAAAAAAAGTTGATGACTTCAAATTTATTTGTTAATGTATTCAAGATATCTAAAGTAAAGTAATAGTGGAAAATTGTTTAAACATTATGCAAATCTGTCAATTCCATGCATTTCATCTATACCAATTTCCATACCCCATCCTGGTGGTCCTCTCAATCTTTTATCTGTTAATCTTGAATCTTTGAAATCTATACTGTGTATATCAGTATTTCTAATATCCAAATCCAAATCAATAAATTCAATGTGAATTGTTTCGTAAGTTTTCACTGGGACTGATTTACCTGGATATCTTGTTGATGTAGCGAAATAAGAAGCTTTGACATTAGATCTCCTCCCAGATATTACAACATTGGCTGCTCTCAAAACAGTTCCGTTGTTCTCCTGGTAAATTGAAAATAGGTTTAGGCTACTTCCAATATACCCAGCAAGATGGGGATGTCCAATACACGAAGGTCTATCTTTGGGAGGTAACGTATTTCGATATCTATCCATGAAATAAAAGATTGTTTCAAATGATGTATCTCCATAGGACATACTCATCAATTCTTCGTTTGAAACGTTTCGAACGTGGTCTATTCTTCCTCTTCTTATGGTCAATTCTGTTGATCTTGGGTATCTTTTATGACGTGGAACTTCTTCTTTTTCTTCTATTTCAACTCTAGTATCAGGTATTTTGTTCCTGACACTCTTTTTCTCATTTTTGATATACAATTTCTTTTCTTGTTCGTATTGTTCTCTATAACCCTTAAAAATATCTTCTTCTGACATATTTTCACCGTTGTTTGATTTTGACCATTTTGGAAAGTAGAGTCCACCTCCAATAAACGCTACTGCTATTCCTATAAACAGTATAATGAGATAACACATCCATGACGGAATTACAACTTGTCCATTTTTTATCATTTCTTCTTCTTCTTTTTTCTTCTTAACTTGCATTAAATGTAATTATGAAAGCCGATGAACAAACACGAGTATGTAATTTACAATGTTTGTTTTGTCCTATTATCGGGGGGG
>Ga0114923_10001508_pt1 | contig 16165 bp, 15 predicted proteins | sample SumtaG_FD_89578 | JGI IMG/M metagenome (GOLD analysis project Ga0114923, IMG submission 89578) | Deep subsurface microbial communities from Indian Ocean to uncover new lineages of life (NeLLi) - Sumatra_00157 metaG | ecosystem: Environmental > Aquatic > Marine > Oceanic > Sediment | place: near...
CATATGTGGGTACAATCTGTACTTGGTCAGCGCACTCAGGATGCTCAGCAAGATATGCATTCATTTCTTGTAGTGCACGAACGTATGTCGATGAAGCACTGTTTGAAATCTCCTCCCCTACCTCAGTCATGTTCTCATTGTATACGATTGAATATGATTCCTCCTGCAAATCTGCGACAGGTTGTACATTGGGGATTCCGTATTTTGATGGTTTGAAAGCACTTGCTGCTCCAGCTTTTAGTAAATGACGTCCGAAAATCCAATTACATGGAGTGGAGCCAACTGGATGAGACATCTTGTTTGCGTCTATTACATCAGTTTCATATTGCAAAGTATATTCAACTTGTGCATCATCAGCAGCATCGATCTCCTCCGTTCTACATCTTACACCTGAGTGTAGTTTCTCAAACGAGGGTGACGAGAGTTTCTCACTATCAGACATCTCCTGATACTGAGGTCGGGCAAAGAAATCAAGTGTATCATCTTTGTCTAGAATATTGCCTTCAATAGAAACATCTTGAATAGTGAATTCATCACAATCTCCAGAAGGAGCAGCATTTCTGAATCGTGTAATTTTGATGTCTAAAGGTAGGACATTCTGACGAATTTCAAGATATCCTGTTGGATAAATGATAACATCTTCTGCAGAAGCGTCTTCATTCTTTATCTGAACTCCAGCAGGTTGCCCGTTTATTTGGGCGGTTCCCCAACTCTTGTTGTGATTGAGAGCCTCTTCCAACGGAGGCCAAGGATTAACACTTGGTAGAGTAGATTTCTTATCACTACCCCATGTCGCACTGACCTTGATTTTAATTTCGAAGAAGAGTATCTTGAATTTCACATTGCCTGAAGCATGCCAAGGAGTTGGACCTGAGAGTAATAGGTCTAGGCTAAGACTGAGGAGGGTTGAACCTCCGACTTTGATTGCAACACCAGCTCCTATTTCTACCTCGAACGAGAATGGTGAAAATATTATCAGTGCATCAAATCCCATGTAGCCCTCTACGCTGAATTTTCCAGATTTCGCTACCAAATCAAGTCTGGAACCAAATCTAAGTGTTGTGGATGTTAAAGCGAGGTACATCTCAAGTGTGATGCGAGGATTGTTCCCAGAACCAAGACTTAGGGTGAGTCTCCTGAGAGAAGGTATGTCAGCTGGAACTGATTTGTCTTTAGGGTGGAAACCACCTAGTGATAACACGAAGTAGGGTTGATTGCCCCAACATATACCGATGTATGCATCACCATAAAGATCAAAAATGAGTATTCTAGAATCGTAGATACTCGCTAGGAAATACAGCTTTTGTTGTTCCTGGTCTAATACTCCCATGAAATCAAGGTGCAACTCGATGATTGGAGCCTCTTCGTTGGGAAGTAATGTATAGAGTTGTCCAAGCAGAACGATTTTGATGGGCATTGGAACTTCAATGAAGATGCCAAGGTCTGCGAAGACCAGTTCATTATAACTGAGCTTCGCCATAAATCCGATTACAAATCGACCTTCTGTTGGTGGAAAGATAGCTCTAATATCGCTAATTATCTCTGGAGCTCTAGCAATGACGTCTCCTTCTGGAAACATTACAGAATCAACAATACCAGTCTTGAGACCCTCTACAATGACATCAACATCCATCCGTCGATTTATTCCGAAAAGCCCACCTACACCATGTAGCTTGAAATTGTAAGGTAAAGTAATAGCTGGGCTAAAAGTCACGTTGATAAGAGCAAGCATAGAGAAGCCCTTTGTGCCATCAGGCATACGTGTTGTAATCAGGGTGATTGCTAGGAGGCCAATCTCACTGAATGAGAGCTGTAAGACCCCTGCATATCTTTCGTTAATGCCATCAAATTCTAGGAAGCCACCTCCTGTTAACCCTTCTGTATCAACTACGAATCCGACTCCTCTTGGTGGAATAAAACTAAAGTCGACTTCAGGTTGACCTGTCAAAGATAGTTCGGCTCCAATACCAATTCGGTCAACGGAGGCTGCAAGAGGACCTATCCGGGCACCTAAAGTTACAGATAATTGAACAAGAAAACGACCTTCTTCTGTAATTTGGAGGTTGACATAAATCGATTCGAAATGAATCGGACCCAAACTTTTGTGAACAGGAATTGTAATTTCTAATCCGGCGGATCCCTTGAAGTAGAATCCAACAAGATTAGACCATCCCATTGTTAGATCAAAATTGATACTGAATCCTTCAGCTGGGAGTATTTTTTGGAGAAAACCATCGCCTTGACTTGGTTGAATTACAAGTTTTGCTTCTTTTAGAAATCCCTCAATGAAATACTCACTATCACTACCAAGACCGATATTTGAACCAACCTTAAAACCCAAAGATGCTGCTTCAAGTCTTGATGATTCTGCATCACCAAATAAAATGATTTTCTCGGTTCCTTCTTCAGTTTTTGAGATTTCAATTGAAATTCCTACACTTGGTGGGGAACCAATACCGGGATCCAGAGCTCTTGTTTCGATATCACGATTAAATCGGAGAAGTATTCCGAAGAGCCCAGAAAATGACGATGATAGACTTACTTTTGTATTCCAACCTGAGCCCAAATCAAATGTTTCACTTATATCAACAATTCCGAATGGCACTAGTCCTAATCCATCATAACCAGTATTTGCTTCATTTCTAAGCGGAAGAATTCCAACTCCCGCCTCAACTATATTATCATCTTCTTGCTTTTCTAGAATAGACAGTTTTAGCATTGGGTCATCCGCTATACTGTTTGCATCAAGTACTCGGATTCCGAATTCATCATGTCTTTGTAGACTTGATCCAATTCCAAAAGACCATAGAAGATTTTGAATGTTGACTAGGATTTTCGACGGATTGAATTCATTTTCGCCCCAGCTGTAAAGATCTCTTAGTAAACCTTGAGGATCAGTGATTATTCTTGGTATATTTTCCCAATCTATTGTCCAAGAAAGATATTCTTGTCTTGGAGGATCAGGAGGATTTCGATTTATCTGAATAACGCCCATAAACGCAAGAATATTGTGAATAAGAGGAAATTCCCTCTGCAAGAAAGTAACAATCAAATAGTCTAGGAGTTGCATTGCTAGATCTTCAAATCCAGCACCAAAATTGTTTAGCACATCAATTGTTTCAATTAAATCATCAACGGATGTGAATAAATCTAGTATTTTCGAAGGATCACCAGTATTCCCACTTATTATACCAAATGCATTCTCGATAGCATTAGCTAAATTCGCTGGAAGATAATCAGTGATATCCCATCCAATTTCTTTGACTAGATTAACAATCCCAGCCCCATTAGGGTCTTCTAAAGCAGCTTCATATAGCGGTTCGAAAATATTTACTATCAGTCCAGCGATCTTTTCAATAAGGCTTTCGTTACTCATTATTCATCACCACTATTCGAACCAAAATTTATCTGTAGGACAGAACACGAAGAAGTTCTCTAAACGTCCCAGTTTTTGTGCAAAAACGATTTCAGCCCAGACCTTCACCGGTTTGAAGTGAGATGCATATGCTTTATTCCTCCTAAAGAATTGAATACCATCGTCATCAGCATAATATCTCCAAGGTGTAGCAGCTTCAGTACTCATTATTGTTGAAATATCATCCGGATCATGTGGAATACCCATCATATGCCCTACCTCATGTGGACCTCCCCCACCATCAAGTACTAGTCCCACTTGCTGTTGAACAGTGCTGAAGGAGTTTGTTTCTCTCATATCCCAAGTAAAATGAGGATCGTTTTGATCCAAGTTTACAATTTCCATTCCAGGTAAGTCACCTTTCCTTACATTATCGGGATAGACACTAACTGTGAAGTGAAAATCATCAATAAAGGGTAGAATTCTTGGTTTAATTGGAATTTCCAATCTATCACTTCGAGAAACGAGTTCAAAATTTCTCTTGTGATATCGCGCATGAGCCCCCCAATAATCAGCAATTGCAGTGTTGGCACGGTCAAAAATATCTTCAGATGACGTTGTAACTCCGGGTTGCATTACGAGCTTCCAGTATACATTGATAAATATCTCATATCCTCCATTTGTCTTCTGGAGTTCATATTCGAATCTACCCTGTTTGTAGAGTACAGCTGAAACATAGGCTTGAAAAACTGTGTAATCTAATAATTCAAATCTTTGTTTGAAATTACCAGAACCCGGCGGAGATTCTTGAATATCCGTTGTTGCTGCGTTCGCCACTATATCATTAACCATTGGTGCTTCTATATAACCGAGGCCCGATCCTTCCCAATAAGATGGGCTTTGCAATGGAGCTTCTTTCCATATTTCAGGTGCATATTCATCAGTCAACTTTAATCCGACCCTCCGTGTGATCTTTGCGTTTCCATCTTACTCCTCGCGCATGACGATAATTGTCGGTTCTGAGAATTGCTCTTTGATATTCAACTTCCTTGTCTTGTACTATCAATTCTTGTAGATCCTGAACCTCTTGCAACTGGTCAGGAGACAAAGGACCTGTTAGTTGATTTAAGGAATTTAGTTGATGAGACCAAGGAATCCATTCCTGATTCACATACAGATATTCAATGTGTGCCAATTCATGAAACAAGACTTGGGACCTACTCATGATTTTCCAACGATCAGATTTTGACTTCACTTGGAGTCGTCTACGTCCAATAGAAGATGAACTAGGAGGATCTCTTGATGCATCATAAAACACAACGGAAATCTGTCCACCGGGAGACTGAGTTTCGTTATATGTGAATGCAAAAAGATTCATCAAATTAGTAGCTGGGGCATTAGTTACTGGATCAATGGACACGAATCCTCTACTGGATAAATCACTAAGGTCATCATCAGGTAATAGAGGTACAATAATTACTATCCAAGGTAAATCCGGATCTTGAGTTATTCTATTGGCAATCATTTGTATTATTTGACAACCAACATCCCCAAGTTCTTCCATTTTCGGAGTGTAATCTATTTGGAAATATGATGCCTGTAGAGACTTCATGAATATCGGCGTAAAATGGGGGAATGCTCTACCAGCATCAGAGAAATGGAGGTTGGGACTTGGACATATAACTTTGAGATGATTAGTAGTTTTCCGGGTCAATCCAGGAACATCGGGACGTCTCATAATATATGCATTCACTTTTTAGGCAACTCCAAATTTGTATTTGCAGAAATAAAATTGGTGTTGAATAGAACCTATTTCAGAACTTGATTATAAGTAGAGAAGATAGCTATCTGTGGCATTCTAAGATAAGTTCTAACCGCTTTCAGTATTACAGTAAGACAATTTCATTAATACTCGTATAAAAACATGACATAAATGTGGATAATGACTAAACAAATGGCCATTAGTATTATTATTCTTTTTATATTTAAGAGTTCATTGCTAATCTACTACACAGAAAATACTACTTGCAAATTGAGAAGATCTCAACTATTATGCTAAATTAGTTGTTATCTTGTTGAACTTGTTCCGCATTCAGAAAATCAGCATCTATCAATTTACAAGCCCAATCTCTGAAACCGGGACATTTACTATATCGCATCTTGAATTCACACTCTTCACATTCTTTGAAGATTTCCAAACTTCTCTTGATATTGAGAATTGTGATAAATCCGAGATATAGCATTAGAATGAGAACTATCTTAGGAACTAAGTTAGTGAAAAGTCCTTCAAAGAGCAAGGTGGACCAGCAGATACCTGCGAATCCAAACCCAAGAAGAAACTTGGAACCTACTTTTGCACGTTTTCGTTCCTCGGAAATTCCTGATAGACTAACAAGAAAGTAGAGAATTGAAAATCCCACGCCACCCCAGAACAGATAGAATCTAACTAGTAGTGTTTCATCAATTAGCCAGACGAGTAGTAGGGCAAGCATTGCACCAAAGAACGAAATCGAATTGAAGGTGCATCCAATACACCATTTTCGTCCTCGAATACTGACTACATGGTGTTCAAAATGATCACATGCAGGATGATGTGATGAAATGAAGGGATCTGTAGCCCTAAGAAAATTGAGAGGGTGACGAATCACCCGACGCATGTTCAATAGAAGCTTTCCACGATTCTCATCATCGAGAACTTCTTCGCATGGTCGCGGATTCAATTCACCCTTGTCCACTTCTAACTCAATCCTATGGGAATGGAATGAATCCCAAAAGCAAAGCTAGTATAGGAGCAAAGAATATGAGTATGATGGCAATAATTACTATTATCATAACTATACCACCAAGTAACCACGCCACCAGAGCTCCGCCCCAACCAACGTTGTGGCGAGTTTTAATGAAATACCAAGCCAAGATACATCCAAGACAAGGGATCCATATAACTAATGACATCAATAGTGCGGTGACGAAAGTAGTCCCAATTTCTCGGTTATCACCATTAACAAAGCCTAATCCAATACCTAGGAATATAGCTTGGATAACAATTCCAACAATAATAATCAGTCCAAATATCAGTAAAATATCTAATAACGCAAGTCCAAAGAACAGTTGCATATTTCAATCTCCTCCGGAGAAACTAATAATGACCCAGATAATTCTTGTTTAAATATCTACCGAGAATGAATTAAAAACTGAACAATGGGTCCAAAAACACGAGTAATTCACTCGAGAGGGTAAGAATAATGAACTCTGATGATTTCAGTAGCACTCTTGATTCCAATCCGTACTCGTGGCAGGAACGCAAAGACGAAGTAAGGATCTCTTGGAAAGGAAGAGTTGTGACAGTTCTCAGAAAAGAAAGCGCAATGAAATTTCTTGAGCGAATTTCTCAAGCTTCCGATAGAGATGCACAGTTAATCATGGCGAAAGCAACTGGTAACTTCAAGCGAGGAAATGAGAGAAAACCATCTCGGAATTAGGCCTTCTCTCTATCTCATTCTATCCACCAATAGGAACAGGTACTTCAAATCGGCGTACTAACTTCAGGAATAGGAAGTAGAACACTATCGGTGCGATAATCCACGTTGCCTGCGGTATGAGCGTCATCCCGATATCTGAAGCCATGCCAGGGAGTGGGGGAATGATAACTGGATTCCATGGCAATGGTGAGTAAACCCAGACTCTTCCAGCAAAGATGTACTCAACTAATAGCTCCTGACCGATACCCCAGAGAGCCATTACTCCATACTCTCTCCAATTCCAACTGGTGAACCGAGATTCGTCGCCTAGAAATCTATTGCAGAAGTACACACCTGCCATGAAGACTCCACCATCCCAAATGGAATGACTAACCTTCTTTGGCCAACCAGAGAGACCGAAAGGCCACTCTACTGCTGCATGTAGAAAATCAGTACCTAGGAATAGGAATGTGAATTCCCATACAGCCCCGATCAAACATCCGACCCAGAAAGCATAGAAGTATGATTTTGGTATCTTCTGGTTCTTATACGCCCAGACAAAATAGGTCACAAGAATAGCCGCGACAGTGTAATCGCCAACCATGAAAGCATATTGTATCGGTAGCAGTTGCATGAGTTTAGATTTTCAAGCCTATATTTATCTCAACCGACTCAGAATAATAAAATCAGTTCATTTTGCTGGAGATGTTGCCGATATCTGACCCCAGATAATTTCGGGAAGAGTTTCTTCTTTTGTTGCATTGAACTTCTCCGCAGTTTCCAAATGCATTCGAAGGCTGTCAACATAGACACGAAGCCGGGATTCACTATCAGCATGTCCAAGTGAAAATGATTGAGGACTGACTGGGCGACCTCGGATAAGTGTTGCATAGAAACATGCTTCCATTCCCTTTGCTCCGAGTTTCTGTGCTCGCTCACCAACCGTCATTATCAGATCGAGGTCATCTTGGGTTTCAACACACATGTAATAGGCAGGTCGAAGGGGATGAGATTTGTCTGTGAATTTCACGACCCTTGATCCTTCAGGAAAGCGACTACCTAGGCACGAGTTACAGCGCCATTGGCCAGATTCACAGAATGAATCAAAGACGTATTGAACACTATCAGTTGACCCGCATACTCCACATTGCTTGACCATATTTACACCTCAGAGTCAGTCAAAGGCAGAAAATCTGTTGAAATCGAAGAACTTGAGATGTTATGTTCTCTCAGTGATACAGACTAATCAATCGAAGTCCTTAATTCGGGGTATTTTCATGTCATATTTGTGAGGAATCATGAAGCTTGCAAGATCATTATGCTGTAGAGAGATGAAAAAGGCAGACGTTGTTGACTCATCAGGAAACAAAGTTGGAAATGTCGGTGACTTGACATTTACATTTGATAAAGAATTGAAGTTATCCAAATTCATTTTAGCTGGCCCACGATTTGAGGAATTCCTTGAATCAATCAAGATTAGACCGGACAAAGATCCAGTATTTGATGGTTCATTAATATCGAAAATCGATGAAAAGGTACACCTAGATACAAGTGTGAACAGTCTCAAAACCACTCTTGACAAGGATGCAATTCCAGAGGGAGAGATCAGACTTTCCAAGTTAGAGAAGATGGACATTGTTGATAGTACAGGAACGAAGATAGGTCGAGCTATTGATGTGGATTTTGATGTCGACGGTTCTGCTTCACTGATTGTAGGTGGAGGTTTCATTGAGGAAAAACTAGAAGCTGCTGGACTAAAAACAGATGTAGACATCATTGTTCCTGGAAGTGTAATTGCATCAATTTCTGACAAGATTTGTCTGAGTGTCAGTAAAGGTGAGCTAGCAACAACTATGGATGATGCTTTGAAATCAGATGATGTCAAGAAAGCTAGAGAAGCTAAAGCAATACATCACGAGGTTACAAAGGTTCGTCTTTATTCACACCGACCAATGTAAACAGGGTTGTAAACAGCTGAACTGATTTTGGACAATCTTGGACATCTCCTAGATGAAGGATGAATCAAAGAACATTTTTTCTACAGGAGATTATATACTAGTGTTGGGAACAAGTACCTGTAGTGTTGATCCGGGACGAGAGCCAAGTCCAAGGTCAATCTGCAGTCACCGTCAGTTGGACGGGGACGTTAAATGCCTGTTGGAGCGGCTGTAAGACGTCTTCACAGACCTTCAGAGGTCTGCTAGATGCTGCCTCGATGAATCAGGAACCGAACATCGAACATGGGCTACATGTCCAAGTTTGTCTAAGTTTCGGGCAACGGTAGATAGCGATGTTGCCCTAGGGGTCATCGCAGGTTGTAATAATATAGCACACAAGAAAGGCCGTAAAGGCCAGAAGAAGATTAGAGTTCGTGAAGTTGGTAGTAAAATCTATCCTCACAGGATGGAACGCTGCATTTCTAACATTGCACCAAGTTGCAAGATCTGGGTCAACGCAAATACAATGCCAAGCCCCGGTGTCTGCAAACGCTGCTGGCAGACCAAGAACTCTCAGAAATAGACGGGGACTACTGTCCCCACCCACCTTTTTTTATGAATCAATATTCTAATATGCAAAGATGCATATTGTAGAAATGTAGTTTATTTCGCGTTGGTGTGGAAATTTGACTAACTTAAAGGATAGTGCAAAGATACTATCTGAATTTGGACTTACACCATATGAGTCGAAAGTATATCTTGCTGTTTTTCAACAGGGACTAACTACAGCAGCAGATATCGCTAAGGTAGCAGGAATTCGTAGAGAAGAGGTATATAGAACTCTTCCAAAACTGGAAAAAACAGGTTTAATCGAGAAAGTCCTGGGTCGACCCGTAAGAGTAAGAGCGTTGCCAATTGAAGATGCGTTGTCGATTCTCATTAATCGGAAAGAGGAGGAAGCAAGTCAAGTAATCAGAAATCTGTTAGCAAAGAAAAGTGAATTGCTTGAGATATTCCAAGAGGTCGAACCCGACAAAATGGAGAATAAAGAAAGCACCCATTTCACTCTGCTTTCCGAAAAAGATGCTATTGAGAAAAGAATCGCATTCCTCATTAAACAAGCAACAAAAACGATAGATTTCGCGGATACATTTGAGAGTGCTTTCAGATTTGTTCTCACGTTTGCTGAAGAACTCATTAATGCGAAGGATAGGGATGTGAATGTCAGAATAATTACAGAATACCCTGACAATACAAAATTGATTCCCGATGCTCTCAATAAGCATGTACCAGCGAGCTCATTCGATATCAGATATTGCGAAGAGCTTCCAGGAAATTACATCATCTTTGATACTTATCAGGCATTTATCACCACAGCAATTGGAAGTTCAGTTTCTAGTGGTGGAACACTATGGACTGATGATCCCAGTCTTCTCAGAATTGTTCAGACAGATTTTAACAAACTTATGCAAACTTCAATCGATTGGAAGGAACTCAAGGTCACTTCCGATGAGAAACTGAACAGGATTCTCAGGAACCTCAAGCCAAGAGACCATGTGATTCTAATCTATGAATCACAAGAAGCAAAGAGGAACACTCTCTTTTCATACATACATAGAGGTCTAACAAGTGGAATGGCAGGAATCTACATCTGTTCTGAAGAAACACCGGATGAGATAAGGAACGCAATGGCAGAATATGGAATAGATGTCAAGGGTTATGAAGGCAAGGGAGCATTACAAGTTCTCTCGTATACTGAGGTGTACATCAGAGATGGTGTGTTTGACCTTGATTATGTCATGGACACTTGGAACAAAAAGTACGATGCGGCAATTTCCAAAGGCTTCAGTGGAGTGAGAGTTACAGGAGAGATGAATTGTTTCATTGATCACGATTTACTTGAAGACCTACTCGCTTACGAAAATGCCCTTCATACAGTTCTTGATATCCCTATGACTGCAATATGCGCATATAATGCGGAAACACTAACTGGTGTCGATAATCCTGTGGATGTCTATTCTGAACTCATCAAAGCTCATGGTAAAGTTCTCTTTGCAGGGAAAGATAGCGGTATTGGAAAGATTGAGGTCCGTGCAGGCTAGCGCTCTAGACCTACAGAGGAACGTAAATCCATTGTCGCATATCTGACAAGCAAGGATAGCGTTTGATCAACTGCTTCTTGAGTAATTTTCGTAGTGCATATCGTACAGTCCTTGGAGCAAATGTTACTTCATCAAGGAGCTGCTTAGGTGTGACACCATCAGTGCCACTGGACCTTAGAGTATCAAGAACAATCATCTGACTCTTTGTGAGTTTGTGCAACCTTGATTCGTATCTAAGGTCGGTGTTAGTTTCCATTCCATTTCACGCCTTTTAATTGGGATTAAATTAGCAAGTGGTTTGATATAAAGACGTGTGACTGTGAGGATACAGTAACAATAGTAAATCTTGGTCTTTCGGGTTCTATTACCATAGTAACTACAGTGGAAGGATCAATTCGAAATTGAAAGAACATAATATGAATTTCCGAAGATTTACTATTGATTCGCGAACTTTAACCATAGCATGGAATGTGACCATACTTCTTTGGATGGCATAGTTTGCTATGGATCATCCTCATCATCTGGAACGCTTATTTTGACCCCTGAATCAATCTTCTCATACGAAGGGGATTTTAACTTATCATCCGTAGCTTTAGCAAGGCGTGACCTTGCTAGAACTGCAATGATTAACAACCCAATAGCAGCTACACCGTATATTCCATATTGAAATAACCATTCCATGTAGTCAAATTGCATCCTAGTTTCACCTCAGATTTCAAAGAGGAATGTTCCCATGTTTCTTGGGAGGTCTATTCTGTCTCTTGCTTGCTAGTAGGTCGAAACCCGTACAGATCAAACCAAGAGTTTCTCTTGGGAAGATGACATTGTCAATGTATCCAAGTCCTGCAGCAATGTATGGATTGGCAAACTGGTCTTTGTACTCTTTTGCAAGCTCAGCTCGTTTCTTCACCTTGTCCTTGGCTGCTGCAATCTCCTTGCGGTGGATAATATTGGTCGCACCGTCGGAGCCCATGACCGCAATCTGTGAACCTGGCCAAGCGTATACGAGGTCTGCGCAAATGTGCTTGGAAATTCAATAAATCTATTAGTTCTAGCAGATTCTCAATTACAGGGGCGTTTGGTATGAAGCAATCGGTAGCAGCCAGTCTAGTATTCATATTCCTAGTCATTGCGTTCTTATCTGGGAATGGTGTCATTACTCAAGGAGAACTCAAACCGACTGTAGCACAGATGAATGGACATGAGATAACACCTTCGACCTCGTACACGACACATGAACCCATTTCAATCAGTAGCAATACGGACTTCTCCAGTCAGGGATGGCCAGGTTATGGTAATTCTTCACACCCCTATATCATAGAGGGATTAGAAATAACTGCAGATGCGGTTTGCATCAACATTACAGATACTGACGTCTACTTCGAGATTAGAAATTGTCTGATTTCCTCAGAGTCTACATCATCTTATGATGGAATTCTCCTAGATCATGCACGTTACGGGACAATCAGGGATTGTGTTTTGGAGCATCACAATAATGGGATTACATTGATCGAATCCTACTACAATGATTTGATTAACAACACCGTTTCCAGTAACTATGATTGTGGATTCTATTTGGATGATGCATTTGGATGCATTCTATCTAACAATACTGCCTCCAATAACAGGGATGGGTTCTACATACACAACGCAGGTTACAGTATCATAACAAACAATACAGCATCCGACAACAGTAACGGATTCCTATTACAATCCGGTTCCTGCACTTTTACCAATAATACATCTTTCAATAACATGGTTGGGGTTTCAGTGCGCTCTTACAATTCCACTCTTTCAAACAATACAGTGTCCAGCAACTTACAAATTGGAATCTCTTTGATCTCATCTAGCGACTGTGTCATAACTAACAACACTCTTGTTGATAATGGAGTGGTTATCTCTGGAGCAAGTCTTTCACACTATCTCAATGACATTGCTGGTAATATAGTCAACAATAAATCCCTAGGATATTTTGTGAACCTCACAAGTTTAATCGTAGATGGTAGTCAATACGGTCAAGTAATCTTAGCCTACTGCACTGATGTTGCAATCAAAAATGGCATCTTCAATAATGTGTCCATAGGAATTCAGATGTACTTCTCTATTAATTGTACACTGGTGAATAGCACCGTTTCAAACAATGCAAATGGAATCCGCTTGAAATACTCCCATAACTGCACGCTGACTGGTAATATTGCATCAGACAACTTGATTGATGGCTTCTATCTATACGACTCAGACAACTGCACCTTGACCAGCAATACTGCATCTAATGGTAGTAATGGCTTCTCATTGAGTGATTCTAGTTTATGTGCATTGACGAATAATACTGCCCTAGACAACGTCTATGGATTCATACTTGGGGACACGAATAATCTGACCTTTACAGGTAATTCTGCAACTAACCACCAAATTGGGATCTATCTTTACAATTCTAACAACTGTACCTTAGCATCCAATACTGCAGCAAACAACTATGATGGATTTTTCATTCATAGAGTAGGAGATTGTAAACTCATAGCCAATACTGCATCTGGCAACTCGTACTATGGGATAAGATTGCAGGATTCAGAGAACTGCACTTTGAATGACAATATTCTCGTTGATAATGGGGTGGCCATCTATGGATGGAGTGTATCAAATTGGCTCCATGATGTAGTAGGGAACATGGTGAATGGCAAGCCTTTGGGGTATTTCAAGAACATCATGAGTATGACCATTGATGGCTCTCAATATGGTCAGATGATACTTGCCAACTGCTCAGAGTTCATAGTGAGTGATGGAATCTTCACAACTAGCTCGATTGGAATTGAACTAGGTTTCAGTTACAAGTGTGTCTTGACAAATAACATTGCTGCCAATAGTATCATGGGATTCTACATCTTCTTCTCTGAAAATAGCACACTGACAAGTAACACTGCTTCTAGCAGCACATCGGGATTCTACCTTAGTCGTTCTCACAACTCGACCTTGGTGAGTAACACAGCAACGGATAGCGATAGTGAAAATTTTGGAGCATTCGCGTTATCATCCTCAGACAACTGCACTTTGACAAACAACCTCGCAACTGGTAACAACTATGGATTCACAATGGACGGTTCAGATAGCTGTTTCCTGACACAAAATACTGCATCCGGCAATGTTGAGGATGGGTTCTATCTTAATTTCTGCAGCAACTGCACCTTGGTAGGTAATATTGCACAAGGTAACCTTCACTATGGTATAAACCTGCATGACGGATGTAAGTATAATTTGCTGTACTTGAATAGATTTAGCAATAATGGCGAATCGAACGCTCGAGACGATGGAATCTCGAATTTCTGGGATGATGGCATGTCATTAGGGAATTACTGGTCGGACTATAGCGGTACAGGTACATATCCGATTTCTGGCAGTGCAGGAAGTGTGGATAACTATCCGTTTGTTTGGGAATTGCCACCAACCACTACAACATCAACCACTGTAATCCCGCCCACGAGTACATCTACGAACACTGCAACGACCTCCTCTGAACCGGGCGGCATGATGTTGAGTATCTTCTTCGTTAGTGGTGGAGTTGTCTTAGTGATTATTGTAATCATAATCATTTTGAAGAAAAGAGGGACATAAACTCACGAAATGAAAGTTCAATGATGTCTAAGGATCATTTTCATCTTCATCCGGAACGCTTATTATGATACCAGACTCCATTTCTTCATAAGTAGGTGCTTGTAGTTTATCAGAATCATCAAGTTTCCGATATTGAACTTTTGCAAAGTACCTGACCAATGCTGCGACTACTGAAGCACCAATAATCATTACCGCGTATATCCCATATTTGTAGAGCCACGTCAAGTAATCTAACTGCATTCTTTTTCACCTCAGTAATCAAAGAGGAATGTTACCATGCTTCTTGGGAGGTCTGTTTTGCTATGGATCATCCTCATCGTCTGGAACACTGATTTTGATCCCTGAATCAATCTTCTCATAGGATGGGGTTTTCAGCTTATCATCAGTTGCTTTGGCAAGACGGGATCTTGCTAGAATCGCAAGTATCAACGCACCAATAGATGCCACTGCGTAAATTCCACACTGGAATAGCCATTCCATGTAGTCAAATTGCATTTTGTTAGCACCTCAGGTATCAAAGTGGTATATTCCCATGTTTCTTTGGTGGTTGGTTCTGCTTCTTTCTATCAAGTAGATTAAAACCTCTACATGATTTCCACTATATCTATTAGGATATTCATTACATGGAAAGATGGGGATGTTTCGCATGAATAGGTGTACTCAAGTTACATTGGTGTTTCTTCTCTTAGTTATCATATTGCCATGTTCTGGAGATACTGGTATTCTGAATTCAGGTTCATCTTCAATTTCTCCAGTGGAAAAGCAATCATTTGTACCACTTCAAGAAACAGCTACTTGGCAGATTCAAGACCATTCTTACTTTCATGAAGACACAACTTTCAGAGATGTGTACTTTGTAAACTCTACTCACGGGTGGGTCGTTGGTCAAAACAAAACTGGCCTTGGAGGAGGAATTATCCTCAATACTGAAGATGGTGGCAACTCATGGAATCTACAACTCTACAACAGATCGCATTATTTCAGGTCAATTCAAACTCATGATGGTCAAACTATTCGGGTTACAGGTGTTGGCGGTATTCTTTACTCCAATAATGGTGGACAGACCTGGGATGTTAGCGTAGTGGTTGAGAGTACACCAGGAATAGGAGCAATGAAGTTCATCAATGAAACGCATGGATGGGTTTCTACGATGAATGACATCTACAAAACCAACGATAGTGGTCAGACTTGGCAGAATATTACCACATGGACATTCACCGATTCTCTAAGAATGATTCACTTTGTAACCCCTTCTGAAGCTTGGGCCATTGGATACTCAGGAATATATCATTCGGAGGATTCTTGTGAAACATGGGAACGACAGTACTCACAGGGCGGTTGGTCTCTTTCTTTTGTGAGTGACAGTGCAGCATGGGCAGTGGCGGATAGTTGGATTGCAAAAATGTCTGATGGTGAAAACTGGATCGAACAACCAGCGCCACGTTCAACTAGTGGTTTTGGATTGTCATCACCTCCATATTTCACAGATGTTCTCTTCATTGACCAAATGCATGGTTGGCTTGTAGGTCTGGAAACTCCCGTTGCGTATACACAGAATGGTGGAGCTACTTGGTATGCTCAAGATGTACCAGATGAAATGGATCGAAGAATGATGGCTGTACACTTTGTGAACAATACACATGGATGGGCTGTGGGCTCTGGCGGCTATATCATGAGAACTACTACCGGAAATGGTTTCGGAGC
>Ga0114923_10001509_pt1 | contig 16164 bp, 15 predicted proteins | sample SumtaG_FD_89578 | JGI IMG/M metagenome (GOLD analysis project Ga0114923, IMG submission 89578) | Deep subsurface microbial communities from Indian Ocean to uncover new lineages of life (NeLLi) - Sumatra_00157 metaG | ecosystem: Environmental > Aquatic > Marine > Oceanic > Sediment | place: near...
GTACGTGTTCACTTTCATAATATCTTACTCCTCTATTTTGTTGTCGAACTTGTTTTTATACAAAATTCGCTTTTTTTAAACCATCACGTTGCTTATAACATAAAACAATGAGTTTTGCAATCCTTTCTTCGGCTCTTTCGGACTGTCCCCAATTCATTTCTCGTATTGGGAGATGGCATCCTCCAGCCTGCCCAGCAGCACAAAGATGAACATCGCCACAGCCAGCGCACAGGCGGTGAGAATCAGGAAGAAGGTGGAGGGTGGCATGGTTTTCTGGATGGAGCCGAAGAAGCCGGACAGCTTGCTGCCGAAAGCAGTAGCCACGAACCAGCCGCCCATCATCAAACCGACGAGGCGTCTTGGCGACAGCTTGGTCACCAGCGACAGGCTCATCGGCGACAGGCAGAGTTCACCGATAGTAATTACCGCGTAAGAGATGACCAGCCATAAGCCCAGGACTTTTTCCGCCCCTCCGCGGGACAGGAAACCGGCAGTAGCCATGACTAACATCGCGGCAGAGGTGAGCAGCATGCCGTAGAATATCTTGCGTGCGGTGCTGACCGGTTGACCCTTTTTCACGCGCCCGGCAAAAAACATCACTATCAACGGCGTAAAGAATACAACGAAGATCGGGTTCCATGACTGGTAAACCTCGGGACTCACCACCCGCAGGAACTCGCCGGGCTGCAAACGTTTTTCCGATGCATTCTTGTAGACTTTGTCGTAGGTTTCTTGCGTCACCAGGTAGATGGGGACCTTTTTACCTTCCATCATACGTACAAAGGAAATCTTACGCTGCGGTCTGACGCCTTCTTTAAGTTTGACAGTAATGTTGTCGTCTTTGGTCTTCAGACTCAGGTCATCGTTGTTGTAGACAAAGCTGACCAGATTTGTCAGGGTTGGATCGATATCCTCCCTGAAACCATCTTTTCTAGTCCAGACAGTCACTGCCTCGACGCCTTCCATGCTGTCGATTTTATCGGAATGTATCTCGTCCAGCTTCTTAGTGCCGAACATTTTTGCAGTCTCTTTATCCACTACCAGGAAGGTGCGCTCGTCAGGCCGCGGCACCTCTTTATCCGCATTAGAGAAATAGCTTGCCAGTGCGTCCTGGCGCCACAATTCAGGGACGGCTGCCACCTGGCGGTCGGTGTTATCCTTGGCCCATACGGTCAGTGCACTGCCGTTGAGGTGGAGGATCATAAAAAAAGTACCCCCGGCAACGAATACGGGCAACAGCGCCATCAGACCCGGTTTCTCCATGGGAGAGGCAGTCTTGGCGGTGCGGAACAGGTAAAAGAGGATCGGCACCATGCCCAGCAGGAAGCCGCAGAGAGTCGGATTGGCCGGGGAGTCTTCCGGCAGCAAACCTTTTGCCAGGAAGTAGCCGGCTGCGCCAAAAATAGCCGCGGGTAAAAGAATCCTGGAGAAGACGGTTGCCAGGGTGATATCTTCCGGACCCGCTTTGTGCGGTCTGTCCGCTTTCTCTAATTTCTTCCAGTTGGCCACCAGGATGATCAACGCGACGATCAGTCCGAAACCGGCGGTATAGAACGCCCACTTCCAACCGATATCGTTGCGGATAGGTGCGGCGGCCAGGTTGGCGACAGCCGCGCCGATGTTGATCCCCATATAAAATATATTGAAACCGGTGTCCCGCTTCGGGTCACCGGGTTCGTACAGGTTACCTACCATCGCCGAGATATTGGGCTTGAAAAAGCCGTTTCCGATGCAGATACAGCCGAGACCGATATAGAGGAAGTTGATTCCCGGTGTCCCTAATAAGAACAAACCCGCGGACATAAACACCCCGCCGATGAACACCGACTTGCGATAGCCCAGCCATTTGTCGGCGATTATACCGCCGAGAAAGGGGGTGAAATAAACGAAGGCCAGGTACGTTCCGTAGATGGCGCTCGCCTCGGCAAGGGTCAGCCCCAGACCGCCGCGCTCCACATCCGATGCATAAAGCACCAGGATACCCACTAACATGTAGAAACTCAACCGTTCCCACATCTCGGTGAAGAAAAGGGGAAAAAGTCCTTTTGGATGTCCTTTCAGCATCTTGCCCTGCCTTTCAATGATAGGATACTCGTATTTATTTTCTTTTTGTTACATCGCATCATGATAAATCTCCTTATTCACGTATATTCGGTTTTTGTTCCTGTTTTCTATTCTTTCTTATTGCTTTATAGGTCATTTATAGTTGAGGCAATTTTAATGCCAGAAATAAAAGTGCAATCTGCCCTCTTTTTAGGACAACCGCTGGGTCGGCAACTGACTCGTATGAGAACGAAAATTGTGTGCCGGGTAAGTTTTTTTCTTCATTCATGTATCCCTCCCGTCTTCCTCTTTATAAAAATCACACCGGGTAGTTGAAAGGGAGGGGGTCACGTTTAATTAGCTTTCCCGTCTGTCCCTTTAATTAAAAATCTGCTATAATAGATTCGATATGGAAACCAAAGATATTATATTGATCATCGTTTCGGTTTTAGGGGTTGTCACTGCAATCAGTACATATGTTTTATATATAAAGAATCGTAAATTTGAAAAGGAAAAATTTGAGTGGGAACGACAGAGGGATGCAGAAAAAGCAAGAGATGAAAAATCCCATCAATTGAAAAAGATTAAAGGGAAAAAAAGTGATAAAGAAATTTACTGCGACCATATCACCGAAAAATTTAAACACCTGGATTTTACCGGTCTTAATGCCATCCTACAAAAACCCCTATTACTGGAAGAAATCTACGTAAAACTGCGGGCTAAAAAATCGTTTCGATTGGAACATTATCAAACCATTGCAGATTTTAAAGACCTGGATGAAGAAAAAGCAAAAGAAGGAGATGATGATTTTGTAACCGTTTTCCAACAGATGCATCAAACCACGGTAAGCAAGCGTGAACCCCTGAAACTAGTCATCCTGGGTCACCCAGGCAGCGGAAAAACCACTCTCATGAAGTGGATCGCTTTGCAGTGTGCATGCAAAGGCGAATCTGTATTTTCCGGCTTTATTCCTATCTTTATTGCCTTAAAAGACCTGGGACGTGATCCGGATAAATCCTTCCGAACAAAAAATATCATAGGGTTGACCATTGACCGTTTAAAAATTGAAAATATCTCCACCACCTTTATCCATGAACAATTTGAGGCCAACAAGATCATGTTCCTGCTGGACGGCCTGGATGAGGTGGCGGATGAAGACCTGCGCAAGGAAGTGATCCAGTGGATTCAAGATCAAAACATCCGCAAAAACACCCTGCTGGTTACTTCCCGGTTCTCCGGCATGCAAGAAGCCAAAGGGTTAAAGTTCCATGATGCCATCCCCGTTTTTACCGTCCAGAATTTTGATATTGCCGATATCGAACTCTTCCTGGAAAATTGGTACAAAAATATAGAAATAGCTGTTGCCGGAGAAACAAAGGAAAAAGATAAAGAACAGGCCATTGAAAAAGGAAAAAACCAATATGAAGATTTAATGAATACTATAAAAGATGAAAGTTACAAAAATCTTCGCCAACTGGCAGTTAATCCCCTGTTATTAACCATCATTGCCATCGTGCACCGCACCCGGGCGGTTTTACCAAAGGAACGCCATAAATTATATGAAGAGTGCTTAAAAGTAATGATCGAGCTGTGGAATGTAGCCAACAAAAAACTTAATGTTAGCTTTTCCGTTGAGAACAGTATGGACAACCTCTCCAAAATTGCAGTTTCCCTGATGAAAGAGAACCGCAGGGAAATGGAGCGAAAAGAAATTGAAAGTCTTTTGCCTGGAAAAATAGAAAAATATCCATTGGATTTCTTTTTAAAAGAAATGGTATTAAAAGCCGGGCTGCTTTATGAATCCGAAGGCAAATACGGGTTCTTGCACCTTACTTTCCAGGAATACCTGGCTGCCTATCGTTTTACAAAAGGAGAAGATCAAAATGAAATCCTGGATTACAGGGATAAGGATTATTGGGTAGAAACCTTTAAATTGTTTGTCAATATCGGCAATACCCGGCAATTATTTAACGAAATAATCGACAACCTGGAAGAAAAAGGCTATTGGCAGCAAATGCAGCTCTGGGACGATTGCCTGGCTGATTTTGTTGTAGAAGAAACGCAAAAACAGGTTGAAATTAAATTCGCAAAGAAAATATTGCACATTCTCCCCCAAATTGGATATAAAGAAGAGAACGAAGCGTTAATCATTCAGTTTTTTGCGCATTATCCTCTTTATAAATATGCGGAACAATTTGTAGATGAAGCATGGCAGCTATTCCAGCAGGCAAAACATCCCTTTGTACAGTCGGTAGGAAGCTCGATTTTAAACAGGGCCGGGGAAGAGGTCCGGGCTGCATTAATGGAACAAATAAAATCAAGGATAAATGATTTTGAAAACAGCGATAACAAAAGTGACGGCCAATTAGTTGATTTTATATATCAAAATAATAACAGTTTTGTTTTGCTGATAGCTGGAAGAAAAAATTTGCGTGATTTAAATTTTGTGTTAACAAAATTAAAATCACGCGATTTTTTCATTATTTACCTGGGCCTCCTATACCTCCTAGACCTCCTAAACCTCCGATACCTCCGAGACCTCCGAGACCTCCGAGACCTCCTAGACCTCCGAGACCTCCTAGACCTCCTAGACCTCCGAGACCTCCTAGACCTCCGAGACCTCCTAGACCTCCGAGACCTCCGATACCTCCGATACCTTCATGAAAAATTTCTAGAAAAATATGCATCCATCTTAAAGGAACATAAAAAAGAGATAGATGCCTGGGCGGATAAAGCAATAGCCAAATTGCATTCGCTTTCCGACGAGGAATTATTAGAGGTTTTCCCCGGCACCAGCAAAGAGGAATTAAAAACCTTTCGTAAAGAGGAGAGGAAGGGAGGGGGTTCCTAAAAAGTGCTCCGTTTTACGTGCCGGTTCTCCGTGCAGGTGAAAAAGGAATCTCAAAAGTGCTTAAATAAAAAAAGGGGCCTGGCGAAAAGTCACGAAGGGCACCGACTTTCACCTTTCACTTTTCACCCTTCATTCACCTGTCACCCTCTTTTAAATTCACACAATCACACAAGCTGTTCCAGGTTTTTATTTATACGTTTGCACCCACCGACCCTCTTTTTTTTCTTTTTTTATGGACCCAATTTAAGGGCGGTCCACTGCAGGCTGTCCGACAAATTGAAATTTTCTTTTCCACCGAAAAATTTTAGCGGGCGAGGAGACCTCGCCCCTACCTTGACATATAGATAATACGTGGTTTTCCGGGCGATAAGAGATATATTCATCATAGTCCAGGTAGGGGCAAGACAGGCGGTTTCCCCGCCCGCTTCTTTTTTGCGTGTTCTCAGGCAGCCTGTCTGTACCTGCCTATAAGCAATAGCAATCGTATGCATACAGTCAATTCAGTCTTAACTTAGCAGCATTCCGGCCTGTCCCTAAATTTCTTCTTCGACACATCTTAAAAAGTTAGCAAGAACCAAGAACGGAGGAAAACAAATACCAAACACCACATCACGCTAGCAGCTTAACTGTTACTCAAAACTCTCTACGCCAAGGTGGGATATTTATAAAACCATTTATATAGGTACTCTTTAGCAAATTTGCTTTCTTGTCCTAAGTATTTGTATAGGAAATCTCTTTGTTTAGGTGCTAATGGTTTCCTCTCTTTTCTGTCTTCGACTAAAGTAATAATAAGGCCTTCCATCTGTCTTGTATGGTTCCTCAAAGACCTCTGGATAAGCTCTTCATAAACAGGTTGCCATGCCTCTTTAAGAATCAGCAAATAAACGACAAAATCCGTTTCAGGATCAAACTTATAACCAGGATTGAATTTCAGAAAAACATTAAAATTATTGATAATATTGAAATATTTTCGTAGACTGAATATTTCAGCATACACACCAACGTCATTAACCATCTTCGCTAAAGAGTCGGCTTTTTGATTATCAGGTTCGTTCCACTCATATTGTTCTTTGATATATTTAAATAGCATATCATATATATTGCAGCTAAAGGGCATTGAAATGGTTAGGCTAAATATTTTTCTAAAATAATTGATGGAAAACATCTCCTCAATACCGCTATAGTGGGAAGAAATAAACTGTTTAGCAATACGTGTGTCAATTCCGCAAATGAAAATACATTTACAATTCTTGGTTACAAACAGATTCTTAAGAGCTTCAAGCAATTGAATCGAATCATCCGGCAGGCAGCGATCCAGGTCATCAAAGAATATAATTACTGGCTTATTCTCGTGCTTTTTGCTAATCCTGTCAATTAACTCAACAAATTCCTTTTTAATGGCCTCAATAGTATTCTCATATTTTTCATAGGATGGTAATTGCTCTTTTTCGATGGACTCAAAACTCTCTTTTACGTCCTTGAGACAAAGATTGTTTTTGGTAATAAACTTTAGGCCCACATCCATACCGGATTCCAATAACACCCTAAACATCTTCCCCCCACTCTTTTTCATTTCCGTTAAGAAATTTTTATACTCGGCAGCCAGGCACTGCAAAAAAGCCAGGACTACACTTCCGGTTTGACGGTATTCCCAGGGATTAAACCAGAAAACGGGATATTTAGCATACTCTAATTTCTTTTGAAGTATTTTCATAACTGTTGTTTTACCAGTTCCCCAAAGGCCATCAATGGAAATAGCATAAGGTGGTTGGATGGAACGGGAAATCAATTCATATAAATGCTCGATAAATAAGTCTTCATTATGAATGATATCCTCATCTACAGGATACAACAGCGGGTCTAAAGCTCGTAATTTCATATTAACTTTCCTTGTTCAGAGCGAAGTTTTTGTTTAATTTTTGTTTTTTCATCTTATCAGCTCCATTGATAATTTAACATAAAATGAAACAATAGTAAATATCCTTTTTTGAAAATCAATGGAGTTATGGGAAGTGTTGAAAATTGCTGAAATGGCAAAAAGGCCATTTCCAGGAGGGAAATTACGGCTCAAAAGGGCATTTTTGACCTTTTCAGACTAGAAAAGTGGGCCGGTGATTTACTTTTTTACTTTTTCCGTGGGAATTGATAAGATGCCCTTAGGAAACGAGTTAGAATAGCTTATGGAGCGTTTCATCACGCCATGGACCGTAGGGGGTGAATTATTGTCAAAAGCAGCAGAAGGATGTTAGAATTTTTTGGAGTGGAGAGTTAAATGGTCTTGATGGAATGTACCACCGAAAAATCACTGGAAGAGAAAATTATCCGGGAATTTGGCATATACCAGAAAGATCGGTATGAGAATTGAGAAAAAAATGACGGAAAAAGTAAAAAAGTAAAGCACCGGCCCCGTTTTTATAAATTTATTTATTCTCCATGTTTACATGCCCACTCCCAGTTTGTTATCTTTAAGATTGAGAACAAAATCTTTAGTACCTTTCATTTGAACCAAAAGGTCATTATAAGTTAATAATTCAATCGCAGGATTCATCCTTTCTTTAGCATGAATTTGATTAATTTCATCTACAGAAAGATTGAATCCAAGGATCACATAACATTTTGGATTTTCAAATCTAAAACCTTTTCGTTTTCTAAGGTAATCGGTTTCTTGCCTAGTAAAATCAAGATATCTTTCCGCTTGATTCCAAACTTTGTGAAATTCATTGGAAAATGTGCCATCATTGCAGAAGAATTTGGCGAATGGAGGCTTTATCTCAAAAATATCTCTACAACCATCCTTTACTCTAATTCCTGTGAAATCTGGTATATTTTTGTCATCAAGTTTTGAATGCCTGTGTATTTTTTTATATTTTGCTCCAAAGACCCAAGGATGTTTGATTAGCAACTCTTGATATTTTGATTCATCATTATCTTTGGAATTAAGTAAAAATTCCAATTGTTGAATTGGTTTGTCTAAATTGGCAGTTTGTGACTCATGGAGCTGTTCGAGGAGTTGATTACACTCATCCTCATCAATAAATTTGAAATGTTCCGGTCCCAATTGCTCGCCTACTTGAACATCCCTAGCTGCAATTGCATAACTGAGAGTTTTATCTTTACGATATAAACCTAGCAAACCTTTAAAACGCTCATTACTTTGTAAGAACATCACACCTTCATCAAACCATTGAATACAACTTGGGGAAATAAAACTGCTTCTACCGTTTTTCAGTATCCCTTTGAAGCTATAGTTCTGGGTGATTAAATGATGGAGTAACGCTATCAGCGTAGCTCTCCCTTTATTTACTAAAAGAAACTCTTGTAAATTGGGCTGCTTGTTCGCATCTGGATCAAGAATTGCTCTCAATAATTGATCCAATAATCCATGCCCTAGCATTTCAAGAACATGATTGTCAGTTGACTGTTTTAAGATGCTGACGAGTTCTTCTATTAATTTTTTCCCTTTGTTAACAAAAGATTTATCCATTGACTCATTTCCTAAGACTGATTAATATTATACGAAATTCGCATTTTTTTAATCATCACGTTGCTTATAACATAAAACAATGAGTTTTGCAAACTTTTTTTTAAATGAAATAGAAAAAGGGGCAAGTTGAACAAGCATCCGGCGGGGGCACCCTCTTATGAAAAGTTTTTGCCCAGCTTTTTACAAAAAGCTGGTCGCCGAAGGCATCCACAGAACCTAATCAATATATTCCACCAACTCCGCGGGAAACGGGGGACGGGGGATGTAAACATGTAAACTTTACTCTTTTACTCTTTTACTCTTTACTCATTAATTCCGGACTGTCCCTATTTTTTTCAGCGCTGATGGCCTCCAGGCTATAAAATGTGATGTTCCGTTTTACCTGACGATTACCCTCTTGCTGAACTACCGAGAATTCCTCGGTAGTTGCCGCTTCATCCAGTTCACCTTCGTTGTAGATATTTTTCAGGTGAAGAGAAACATTGTCTGTAGAGCATTCAAACAGTTCAGCCATTAGCCTATTCGACAACCAAAGATTTTCATTCCCAAAATAAACTTCAATTTTTATCTTCCCGTCTTCTGTTTCATAGATGGTGATTTCAGAATTGGGGGTAAAATTTGTAATATCCTTATCACTCAATTCTGTTTCTCCTTTAATTTATTCACGCTACTTTTGTATATTATCTCCGATGGCTCCTCTTTTGTCAAATTCGGATATTGGATATTGAAACCGGGGACGGTGGATTTAAATATGTAAGTTCGTTGTACGATTTGAAAAACGTATACTGTAGGGTTAAAAGTTTTTGCAGTGCCCGGGGCCAGTTCTTGCACACCGTGGGGCCGTGGGGCCGGTGGTGGTGTCTTTCACACCGGCCCCACGACTTCTTATTAACCTACTTTTTGGCAGACATACCGAAACCCACCCAACGTTTCTGCGGGATATCGGCTTTTACAATCAATGTGCACTGGTGAAGAAGGTCTTTTAGCTCCTTAACGTTTTTGTACAAAAGAGAAGTCTTCTCTTTCAACTTACCTTTGTGAATTTCCTGTTCGCTGTCCAATAACCTGAGATCATCGATATACTTCCTGATACCCTGAATGGTTTCTTCGTTAAGTCCCCTGGTGGATAAGCTTTCCAGGTGCTCATTGATGCCTGAAGCCATGTTGTCTGCTTTTTTCAGCAGGCTTGCAAAGGAGTTTGAACGCCTCCTTCTTTTAACCTCGACTTCGCCATTGGTTGTGGTGCTTGTGTTTTCGTTCGCAGCATCCGTCGAACTTACTTTTTTTTTCATTTTTTCTCCATATTTTATATTGATTTTCCACTTCCTGCATTTGCGCAAATCCTTCGCGCAATTGCACAATACTTTCGTGCAGGTGCACAATACTTCTGTGCAGATGCACAATACTTCTGTGCAGATGCACAATACTTTTGTGCAAGTACACAATACTTCTGTGCAGATGCACAATACTTTTGTGCAGGTGCACAATACTTTGGTGCAAGTGCACGGGCACCTTGTGCATATGAATCTGCTCTTTTTGCAGGTGCACGAACGCCCCGTGCATGTGCGCAGACACCTTGCGCATATGTACGGATTATTCGTGCAGGTGAATTTACCTTTTGTGCAGGTGAAAAAAGGTCAACGTTTTTACCGACAGGTGTTTTTATCATCGTACTGTACGTCCTTTGCACGCCCCGTCCTATTTTTCGTATTGATGGTGTGGTGTAAACAGTGTCTCTTTTCATTTTCGATACTTCAAGCTTTCCGGGGCCTGGCATCAACAACTGTTTACGTATGCGACTATTTATCATCACAATCTCCTGTACTGTGGTAAGAACATATAATAGCATAAGCAATCGGATTTGTCAACTATTTTTTTATTTTTTTTTATTTTTTTTTTGGATAGCTAAAAAAAATGCTCCTTTTAGTTGAAATATTTTTGTATTTACACTAATATAAAAGAGAGGAGGTAATTATTGTGGAACGAAAAGAAACGTTAAAAGATGGTACCGAGCTATTAATAAGAGGCTTGACTTTTGATGATCTTGACAGGTTGATGACGTTCTACCGCTCACTCCCCTATGAAGACAGGAAGTATCTAAGAATCGATATCACAGACAGGGAGGCGGTTGAGAAAAGGATCAGGGCTGTTGAGTGCGGGAAATCCGTCCGGATAATTGCATTACACGAAGATGAAATTATTGCCATCGGTGTGCTTGAGTCTGGGACCGACGATTGGCACAAAAGCCATGGAGAGCTCAGGGTATTGGTTTCCAAAGAATTCCAGTGCAGGGGCCTGGGCATGATTATGATCAGGGAGCTTTACTTAATTGCAGTAGAGTATAAGGTAGAGAAAGTTGTGGCAAAGATGATGAAACCTCAAATCGGGGCACGAAAAATTTGTCGAAAACTCGGATTTCGTGATGAATGTGTCCTTCCTGACTATGTCCAGGATCAAGACCACAAAGACCAGGACCTGGTTATTATGGTGTGTAACATAAAGGATTTGTGGAAAGAGATCGAGTCCTTTTACAGGCATTCTGACTGGCGGCGCTATTGACAGAACAGTAAATATTAATTTGTTCGCGAAGAAACGCCGGGAGACACGAAGAAAAATAGCCCTTCGTGTCTCTATAGGCCAGGTTGCGCCTTGATATATAAAAAATTTAAACATACTTGATGGAAGAAGAAAGAAAGATTATAATCAAGCCATGGAGATTGTAGGTTTTTTAAACAAGAGGATTAAAGATGCCGACTAAAAGAACATATCACATGTTTATTTTATCGGGGGTGTTTGCTATTGCTATGGGTTTCCTTGAGGCAATTGTAGTGGTTTACCTAAGGAAAATTTATTACCCCTGGGGTTTCGATTTTCCTTTGCAGGCCATTTCTTCAGGGATGTTGTCCCTGGAATTGTACAGGGAAATTTGCACTATGGTGATGCTAGTGATAATTGCTTTAATTGCCGGGAAAAACAGGCTGCAAAAATTTACCTGGTTTATCTACTGTTTTGCCATATGGGACATTTTTTACTATGTGGGATTAAAATTATTCTTAAACTGGCCCCCTTCTTTGCTCACCTGGGATATTTTGTTCCTGATACCCGTACCCTGGATCAGTCCGGTGCTGGCTCCGGTGGTCTGTTCGTTAACTATGATACTGCGGGCTGTATGTATTGTGGTGTTACAGGTAAAGGGGCACGATGTGCGCATCAAATTCCTCGAATGGGGGCTGATTATTGGGGGAGGAGTGGTTATTTTTATCTCATTCATCCGGGATTATTCCCAAATCATTGCCCAGGAGGGGCTTTTGGGGAAAGTTTTGGCTCTCCCGAAAGATCAACGATTCTACCAAGCCATGGCTCAATATCAGCCGGTAGATTTTGCCTGGTCGCTTTTTATCTTTGGAGAAATCCTCATATTACTCTCTATTACCATGATAGTAATACGGATAAAAAAAAAGGACAAACCCGAAAGACTATTGGAGGTGAAATAATGGAAACAAAGTGGAATAGGGGAAGAAGAAGATTGTGTTTTAAACGTGCGGATTACTGGCCTGACCCCTTTTTCTTTTAAAAGCCGGGATGGATGCCTATGTGTCCAAGCCCATCAGGGTGAATGAGTTGATTGCAGCCATTGAAAGTATTTCTCCCCTTCTTGAAGAAACGGTAAACGGGAAGTAAAGTATCTGAACGCTAATACGCTGATACCCATGATGGATTTCCTGCCTGTCCCTTTGGTTACCCGGTTGACGGCGTTATTTTGATATGTTCGAATTGTAGGGCTTGACAGATCGATTTTTTAAAATTATAATAAAAACCTGATAATACCTAAGAAAATGAAAAAAAAAATAGAAGAAATAATCAATCAAATTAATTGCGAACTGAAAAGGAAATTTAAAGAAAAACTGGATAAGATAATTCTTTTTGGGTCTTACGCCCGTGGAGATTACGATAATGAATCCGATTTAGACGTACTTGTCCTGGTTGAGGATAGTCAACTAAAAAAATATAACGATGAAATTATCGATTTTGAGGTTGATTTAACCATAAAGTATGGGATTTTACCTTCAATTATTCTCAGGAATACCAATTATTATAATGAAAATAAAGAAGTAATACCTTTTTTTAGAAGTGTAGAAAAAGAAGGGGTGGAAATATATGCCTCATGACTTAATAGACTTGTGTAAATACAGATTTGAACTTGGGAAAGATTCCCTGGGATCTTCCAGGACACTGTTTAACAAAAACGATCTAAGGGGATCATTAAATAGATCATATTATGCCATATTCTATCTCGCCAGGGCATTACTTGCTTTAAAGCAACTGGAGACAAAAAAACATTCCGGGCTGGTTGCAACTTTTATAAAAGAGTATGTTGCTCCAGGAATATTTGACAAAGAACTTTCCAGTATAATAAAAAATGCTCAGAAGATAAGAATTGAATCAGATTATGAAGATTTTTATATTGTTTCCAGTGAAACAGTCCGTGAGCAAATCGAAAAAGCAGACAAATTTTATAAAGAGGTTAAGAAGTACCTGGAAACCCAATTGGACATTTCATTGGATCAGCAGAAAAAGGAATAGAGTACAATCGTTTCTCTCATTTCAAGACAATGAATAGGATAAGTGAAATTGGCCTGTACTCAAATTTTAAAAATAAAAATCAAATAGTTTCTGAACGCTGATACGCTGATAAAAAGGAGCGCTTCGCGCGGATTTTTTGGATTTCCTGCCTTTTTTTATCCCTTCCAAGGAACTTACAACTTCCAAGGAAATCACCACCTGGCAAGAGTTTCTTGGATCCAAAATCGAGGGGAGCTTGCGACCCTCGTGCGAGGCTTCTTATAATCATAAAACAAAGACGTTTGCACCTTTGCACGCCCCGCCCCCTTTTTGATGTGGGTTGTCGTTTGCTATTTGCTATTTTCTTCCGTTTATGGTATATAAAAAATATGGACTACGCATTAAAAGAAAGAATCGGCAAACCCGAACTGTTCACCGGGAGAAAGGAAGAACTGGCTTATTTTCTCAAGTGGATCAACGATATCAAAGAAGAAAAATCCCAAAGTACCGCTGTCATGGCCCGCCGCAAAATGGGGAAAACCGCCCTCCTGGAACGGCTGTTTAATATCACCTTTTACAAAAACAATGGAGTGATTCCTTTTTACTATGAGATCAAGGAAATCAAAATGTGGGTGGGGGATTTTTGCGTGGATTTTTTTTTGACTTTAATCTACCAGTACATCGCCTTTAAAACCAAGAAAATCGAGTATCTTAACCCTGAAGAAAAAAACAATTTTGAAAAAGTAAAAAATGCCGCTGAAGGGGAAGGTTTAAAATATTTAACCGGCATCATCGAAAGTGTTGAGTACTCGTTTAAGCATGAACATGTAGACATCCTCTGGAACACGGTACGGGAAGCCCCTAAAACCATTGCGGCCAGGCAAAAAGAATTCATCGTACAAATGATCGATGAATTCCAGTTCATGAATGCCATGATTTATTGGGACAAAAAAAAAAGTGATGACCAGTTGGCAGATACTCTTGCCGGCGGGTATTTGAGTACGGCGGAGAACAAAATCGCACCGCTGCTGGTTTCCGGGAGTTGGGTGGGCTGGCTGATGAATGAACTAAATACCATGCTCCCGTCACGGTTCCGTTACAAATACCTTAAAAATATGCCGGAAGATGAAGCGTCTGAGTTGTTGTACAAATACTCCCGTTTCTTTGATGTCCCGGTAACAGAGGAAACCGCTTACCTGTTGGTTCGCCTTGCCGAAGGGAATCCCTTTTATATCAGCGCTGTTATACGCTCCGACTGCCCGGGTAAAGACCTGACCACTGTTGAAGGGTTGACCCGCACCCTGGAGTTTGAGACCCTGGATGACCAGGGTACCATCAAAGCCTCGTGGATGGAATACGTTTCATCAGCCTTTAAAAAGGTCAACGGCAAAAATGCCAAAAAGATCGTACTTTATCTCTGCCAACATAGAGACCGGGAGGTGACCCGGAGTGAATTGCTGGAAAAATTATCGTTAGATATCGATGATTCCGAACTGGAGGGAAAACTGGATGCACTGATTAAAGCGGATATTATCAGCCATGGTCAAACCTTTTTCGATTACCGGGGGGTCCGGGACAATATTTTCGATAAAGTATTTCGAGGGGTGTATGAAAAAGAGATCCGTGATTTTGATGTACGGGTGATCAAGAAAGAATACAGTGAAGAGTTTGAAAAACTGAAAAAGCAGTATTGCAGTTTAATGGGTAAATTCAATTACCAGAAGGGCTACTTTGCTGAGTATTTGATATTGGATCGATTACGATTGCACGGCCGTAATAACAATGAATTTTTAAAGTCTATTACTCGTTTTCTGCCTGCTGATTTTAATTTTTGTGATTATTCGCGGATATGGAGGTACGATAGTTCCCCTGAGTATGCGAAGAGTTTCAGTATGGATATTTTTGCCCGTGCTGAAAACCCGGATGATTATTCGATCATCGGTGAGGTGAAGAGTCGTGAGACCAGGAAATTTTCTAGAGATGAGGTAATAGAATTCGAGAAGAAATTTGCAGAGGTGAAAAAGCTGGAGAATATAGATCGTGCAGTGGGATTTATTTTTTCCCGCAGTGGTTTTACAAAGGAGACGGAGGCTTACTGTCAGGAGAAGGGGATTGCTTGCAGTGAAGATGAGAAGTGGCTAGTGTCATGTCAGGGCTTGATTGACGGTTGAGTTTTCCTGCCTGGTATTATTCCAAATTTAATACAGCAATAGGTTAGGGGTCTCTGGGGGGTCAAGTCTTGTTTTATGATGTTTTTATCTTCTTGCTTGCCCTTTGATTAATCGAATTATTGTCGCATAATGCGTCCCCAAATATTCCCCGATCTCTTTTATCGTATAATCATGTTCATATTCCACACGGCGAATCGATTCATTGCCAGAGTTGCCCTCTCACTCCGGCAGCGCCGGGAAATTCTATTCTCTATTGTATTGCCACATTTAATTCATAAAAAACGTCATAAAACAAGACTTGACCCCGACTCTTGCTATTTTTTTTGAAGAGCCAATTTTTTTGTTGATTTTTTGTGGTAGGATTGCTATACTTATCACCTTAGGAATACCGGTTCGGATTCCTGGATGATGTCTATGAAAGTGAAACGTGAAAAGTAAAAATGAAGGTATTGAAAAAAGGTAAATGCGGAAGGAGTTTGAGAGCATAAGACAAAACCGGCTGAACATCCGGTTTAAACACATATTGGAGGAAATGTCATGAGGATTGTGACCCGGCCCGATTTCGACGGGATTGTGTGCGCTGTTCTTCTCAGCGACGCATTAAATATAAAAAATCCGGTCGAATGGGTCGAACCTAATGCCATGCAGCATGGCCAGGTGGATGTTCAACCCGGTGACATCATTGCAAATTTAGCCTATCATGATAAATGCGCCTTATGGTTCGACCATCATGAGTCTAACCGCATCGACAAGCCCTTTAACGGCGCTTTTAAAATAGCACCCTCTGCGGCAGGTATCATTTTTGACTATTTCAAGGCGCACAAAAATAGAAAAACCAGGTTTAAACGGGATTACACCGGTTTGATCCGGGAGACAGATAAAATTGATTCGGCCGCCCTCTCCCCGGACGAAGTGCTTCACCCGGAAAATTATCCCTTTGTGGCCCTTTGCCTGACCATTTCAAGTCATAACTATGCGGACGAACCCTATTGGAACCGGCTGGTGAAACTACTCGGGAAACGTGAGATCGATGAAATTCTTGAAGACCCGGA
>Ga0114923_10001510_pt1 | contig 16160 bp, 18 predicted proteins | sample SumtaG_FD_89578 | JGI IMG/M metagenome (GOLD analysis project Ga0114923, IMG submission 89578) | Deep subsurface microbial communities from Indian Ocean to uncover new lineages of life (NeLLi) - Sumatra_00157 metaG | ecosystem: Environmental > Aquatic > Marine > Oceanic > Sediment | place: near...
AAATCTCTGGGTTGGAATTGTTCGATGTATCTTACGGTGCAAGCATCGACAACTCTGTTTACTACAGCCCATACCTCGTCTTCAGGGTCGCCGCTTATTCTTGCAATGGACTCGAAATCGGAATCGGTTAATGTACCAGCAAGATTGGTCTGTGTTACCATCCTTGACCACGCTGTTATGTTTTCTTTTCTCTCATACGAAAAGATTGGAAGTTCGCCATCGCCTCTTACGCACCAAAGAATAGAATCCGGTGTCTTCTGGAAAGCTGTATCATCTATCCCCCCATCCGTAACAAAGTTAGCCAAAATAGTCATATCCGGCGCAACGTAAGAATCAAGTTCCCAATTATAAGCCAGTTCCCTCATTTTCTCTGCGCCACGTTGAAAGAATAACACACTTTCGTTAGCTAATACAGCCTGAAGATTGGCACTGCCATAGGTTGACTGTTGTGTCGCTTTAACACTGGACGGAGTTAATGGTTCATCCGCCGCACCATCCAAAGTCCACTCACCGCCGGAAGTGCCTATAAGTATCTTATCCTTACCAATTATCCATTCGATTACATTGACCTGTCTCGATGACAAAGTGAAATTCAGGGCGTCATCATCTTCAGCGCCTTCTGTAAAGTTTCCATAATCACTTGTAACCGAAGCCCAAACAGTATCAGGCTGTGCAGTATTACCGCCGAATGTAAGCCTGTCCTCAAAGAATGTTACCGTTTGCGGCCAGCCCCTATAATTGCTCCACGCGCCTTCCGACCATTTATAGGTAGCATCTGTCGAGGCAAGAGTTGTTAATACTGTGGCTGTGGCGGAAGTTGCGGAGGCAACCGCCGTAATCTCGGCAATACCGATATGCTCTGTTTGGTCTGTTGTAAAGTAGGCTTCTATTGTACCGCTTGTATCATCTGTGAATATTATTCTGTAATCAGCATCGCCATCGTCTTCTGTACCAGAGGTTGATACATTCCTCGCAGTGGTAACTCCCTTAAATGGCAGCACAGTTTCCCAGCCAGCAGCGCCGTGAGCTGCGCCTATTGTGTAATTTCTTTGAACCTCAACTGTACCCAACCATGTTCCGCCCGTAGTCCACGTCCATTCTGCGCCCTTATAAAGTGTCCCACACGACATCCAACTTACCCCTTCTGTTTGGTCGGCAGTGTAATCATCTTCTAACGTATCTGCAAAAGCCAAAGTTTCAATAGGATGTACTAATTTGAATAGCGACCCTGTTTGGGATTTACTTGTAGCAATAGACCCGCTCGGTATATGGCCTGCTGTGGTACTGGCAACAAAAGGGGTATGGCCTGATGCAGTTAGGGTTACACTTCCTGTTGTACCGTCAGCGGCTATTGTTTTGGCAATATCAGCATTTTGCGTCCTGAACGGCCCGGTTTGTACGTCAGCAACACTTAATGTCCACGCCGTATCGCTGATGCGAGACAGTTCCCTCGTTTCGTAATCAGGATGGGTAATATATAACACATCAGCAGATTGTTCGTATTTAAGATTAAATAAGTCCGCCGTTAAATATGGAGTGGTTTCTTCAAGGGGAGTTGTTGAGTATAAAGCAGCTATTTCTACCGCACTTAAAACATCTTTGAACAGGGCTACGTTATCTATTTTATCCGGCCATATTCCCGAATATGTCGCCCCCACCAAGAAACCACCAAGAGTAAGTGCGCCAGTAAGGTCCTCCATTTTTACATAACTGGCGTCATTCGTAGCGGTACTGTCAACTGCTACACCATCTACATATAATGTAATAAAATTAGCCGCAGTCGCACCAGACCACGAACCATTCTCGCCTTCATAAGTACAACATACAAAGTGCCAGCCATTTGTCAATACTGCATCCGAAGTACGATACGGGAATTTACCTGCGCTTTCATCCGCAAGCCATAATTGTAATTTATTGTCTGCACTGATAGCAAAAAGCCATTCCCTTTTCGCAGTGGTATTCCACTTCGTTAAGATATGCGCACTGCCGGAAGCTGGTATTACGTAAATCCAGGCAGCAATACTAAAATCGCCATTAGTTCCTTCTATGAAAGTAAAATCTCCGTGGTCAGCAACGGCGGCGACAATAGTACCGCCTAAATTCAAACACGTACTAACTTTGCCTGTTTCGGAAACATCTTCTGTATTCCCACTGTTCAATGCCAAATTATGCGTAGCACCATCGGCGTCCAAGACAACACCATCGGCCTCATTATCATTCAATTTCCAATGACCAACTATATTAGCAGTATGAGCACTTAAATCCTCACTCCCCACACCGTCTGTGATTTGCGCACTATCAGTATAAAATCGCATATACTGATTGCCCGCTTCGATTATATATGATTGCGAAGTTGAAAACTCAAATGGCAGAATCCTCGTAGCAAGAGAAGAAGTCTTGACCTCAGCGATATATTTCGTGCCAGGTCGCTTCATCGCCCCACCCTGTGGTAAGGGTATCATATTCTCCATTATAGAACAGCCAGCCTGATATTTGACTAAATCTTCTCTGGCGCCTAATAATGGAGACAATTCACCACTATTAAAATTATTGAATATTCTGTACGGGTTTTCAGCAAATGCAACCGAACATAATAAAAATACCAAACATATCTTACGCATTATATTCGCCCCCTGACTCGTCCAGACCGACGTGCGTTTAACCATTTATTAGTCTTTATAGCTATCGCCCCACCTTCTTGAGCATCGAGAGAACGTGCAATATCAAGATAACCCGTAACCTTCCTGCTACCATAAAGCATAGCCTGAAGATTCAACGATACATCTTCGCTTTGCTTTATCGGCGAACATAACATTCGGGCGAGATTGAGAACGAGACACTGTTTGGCATACACCGGCCACGTGCTGAAAGTAGTATGCTGATAGATATATTCGACTTTAAGGGTCGAATAATCACCTACTTGAGAAGTCCAATAAGTAGCTGTGTCAGCACCGACACCAGGCTCGTCATCGGCATCGCCGGAAGTATGGGCTACTATACAAAGGTAAGTTACGTCATCATTTGATATATATTTACCTGCAAGGTAAGCCGTTTCGTCTGCCCAATCAGAAGGAGCAGTACCCTCATCGGTCAGTATTAAAGCGTTTTCAACCTCAAACTCGGCAAGCTGGTCTTCTTCTATCTGTAAGATTTTCAGATAATCTGAGGGTGGGGTGAAAGCGTTGTCATACCCGAATAGCGGGTCGGTAGTTTGTATAGCAAAAGCCCTTTTCTTAGCGAAGTTCCACCTGTGGGCAGTGAGTATCTCATCCCTTGCGTCATCGAAGAATGTTACACAATAAACATAATTCTGTTCAGTTGTTGCGCCAACAGTTATTGCTTCTGCTCCCAATAAGCCAAGAGATTCATTCGCAAGGGCGATGTTTTGGGCACTGTCGGTCATCGACATAATAAGCTCCTTAATTCGCTGTTACTACTGCCGCCGCTTCAAGTTTTCGATAAGACATATACCAAGTGATTTTACCAGTAGAAGTCGTGGCGGGGTCTAATATAATTACACCCGGCGAGCAGAACCAACTTAAAGTTTGCCCTGCGCCTTGCTTTCCCACAAATGTCAATACACCCTCACTTACGGCGTTAGTGAACGTAACAATACCTCCTGCAACCAAGGCATCAATATCTACTGCTGTGCAAAAATCACGGTCGTAGGCTGCACCGGCAGTGGCGTCAAGATATATGTCGGTAACACCAACAGTTCCAATAGACGTGGTGCACTCGCCAAATAAAGATACAATCTCAATCCGGCCACCGGTAACAGTGAACATATCGTCTGTAGCGCCAGATAATACAGAGTCCATTGAAATTGTCTGAACATCCTGGTCGTATGACCTGACAACGGCAAAGGCAGGAGATACCACGTAAACAATAACCATACAAGCTATAATGAGCAATGCGGCTATGGCTATTTTTCCTGTGTGTTTTTTCATTTTGTGTTCCTTAAAAATAAGGGGACGGTGTAAAAGCCGTCCCCATTAAAACTTACATTGGTGTAACTGTTACGCCTGCTTTCAGAGGGATGAAAGTCATATAGACATCGAATACACCAGCTTGGGCACTGTCGTCGTTGATAAGGGCTATCACGCCCGGTTCACAGTACCAAGGGTTCATCAAGTTAGCGCTACCTACGTTAGCAGTTTGAGCCAATAGTAATATCGCAGCAGGATTTGCGCCATCAAACAATATCCGGTCGCCATCGTTTGCGGCAGCTACATCAACAGCAGAAGAAAGCTCAACGTCTTGGGTGTCAGTGGCATCTAACCAGATAGTCCAGGTATTCGTCCCATCAACATCAGTTGTACAATAGAAAGATAAACTGGTTATCAAAACAGGCCCGCCAGCAATGGTAAACAAATTATCGTCATCAGCGGCTGGCATAGTCATATTTACTACATACTCTCTACCAGGGACATATCCAATACCTACGGCTGCAAACGCACTGCCCTGAAGCTCAGTGTAGGTATTGCCAGAGAGATAACAGTCAGCAGCAACAATAGCCAAGTCAGGAGTTGCAACATTTGTAACAACGAAATTATCCTGAATCCATCCGGTAGTTGTTGCTACAAGTGTTATGCCAGGAGTAACATCTAAAGTAGTTGCAGCGTCGCCGATGTAACCGCACATAATCCTGTTGTCCTTAATCGTGATGAAATTCGAGGCTGTAGTCTCATTCTGGATGTGAGCAACGGCAACATCACCAGAAAACTCATTGTCTATGATTTGAAGATAATCACAGTCAATAAAGTTAATAGACGCTTGTGGGCCTGCATTAGCACCTATATCACTATTGAATCTGCAATGTTGGATTGTACCTCTATCACTGGCTGTTCCTGATACATAAATGGTATCAACAAACTCGTCAGTACCTGAAGTTTCACTCTCGAATACACAATCTTCGATAACAAAGTCAGTACATCCGGCCTCTACGACAATAGCACTTGCTACCGCCGTAACAGTTGCGATGAACTTAATACCGTGAACCTTAGTACCATCACCAGTAGCGCCTATAATAAACGTGTCAGTTGATACCTTGTAACTCACTGTAGGTAAACGAGTACCATTACCAATGCCCCAAACGGTAACATCGGTCTTATCAAGGTCAACAAAAGCAGTGCCAGCATCCTCGGCGTGAGAAGGATGAATCATTATCCAATCTCCTGCGCCTGCGGTGCAATCATCTACAGCCGCCTCGATTGTTACCTCTGCGTTAGTCCAATCGGCTCCAGTACCAGAACCAGTTGCGTTACTGTTGACATAAAATACATCACCACCCACTTTGTTAGACGCCAAGATGTCGCTACTAAGTATTAGGATGTCGTCAACAATCCCATCTACCACAGCAATCGCAGTCGAATCGTCGCCTTGTGTAGTTTTTCTTGCATAAGTAGCAGAAGCACAAAGCAGTAAAACTAAACAAATTGTAAATAAACGTTTCATTTTGTACTCCTTTCTTTATGGGATTAACATATCCACAATGGTACACTCGTCCGTTGCCGAGATATAAATACAAATACCAATCGGAACATCGTCCGTAAGTGCATCGTTAAGGTGAACCGTACCAGTAACTTGCTCAGACGAACATACTATATCACCTGCAACAAGAGTATCAGTATCATCGCACAGTATGGCACAGTAACCCCTGAATTGTGCCCAATAGTAATACGACGCTGGAATGATAGTCATTGTTGCACCAACCAAAGAAGATACAGGGTCAACTGGACTAACCACTGTTTCAAAACACTTGTTCGCAAACACAACAATATCATCAGTAGCTGCAATAGCATTACGCAATCCACCTGCATCTGCTATTTCAACATTCAGGACGGTATCGCTGGTTGTCCATTTGGCGTTCTTGATGAGGTACATATCACTCATTGCCGTACCACCATCACCAACCAATAGCCACCCATCAATCAAATCATCGGCTACTAACAAGTTGGCAGTGGTAAGCAAAACATCAAACTTCTTGACTCCAGCAGACGCTCCATAGGCTGTTTGAATCAGTGAATCAATTTGTTGTGCGTCTGGGGTAGCAGCAGATGTTAAAGATGCTTTTGCAATTTCAGTTGCAGCGGCTTTGGCATATCGCCACATACGACCATCTCTTGCTTCTGCAATAGCACCAAGTGGAAATCTTTTATCCACAGTTGGTGTCCATATATTACAATCAGCCAGAAGATTTTCAGCCTTGATTCGCCATTGTGTGTGGTTCGGCACTGTGGTCGAACCCAAAAATAAATTATCGTAACTCATAATTTTTTCCTTTCAAAAAATTGGACTATTCAGCCAAAATTAAGTTTATACTTCACATTCGATTTTGATAACTTTGTCTTCGTCGAATCTCATACAGCCCATATTCATATGGACGTAAACCTGTTGTGAATAAGAATGGGTGGGTAATCTGTCAATCTCGATAGTCAATTCATCGGCTACGCCGAGAATCATCCCATCCTGCGCCCAGCACCAACATTCAAACACATTGGTATTGCCGTTGGTGTCATTTTGCGAACCAAGGACTATCTTAGGCGTGCTTATCCAGTTGACGCCCATCCAGTTGCCGAGCAACCGACCCATAGTAAGAGGCTTCTGGTCATTGTAATCCACGTTGACATACTCTTCCTGACCAAAGAGATTTGTAGCTTGTCTCGGTGAAATTGCACACCAGATAGGAATGTCGTCGTCAACTTCGTTATTGGAGAAATACTCAAGGGCAAGCTCAATCTTCTCGGTTGTCATACCAGTATCAGAAGCACTACAGTTGCCAACATCGCTGTCGTGATGAATAGTACGTCCGGTGTTCAGTCCGGTGTATTCAGTGTTACCCCCCTGCGAAGCCCACGTGATTGTACTTCCGGCCCTACGGCCTGAAGTGGTTGCAGCCTCAAACGCAGCGATTACAATGTCATCCTTTTTGCGGTTTACGCCACGCCTGAAAGCGGTAACGAAATCGCCCGTCAATTCAAGTTTAATACTAAGGTCATCATCCTTATCGTATCGTACAGATTGGTGATACGGTGTGGTTGTAACCCATCGCCTTTGAGTGGAAGGGTCAAGAGTGGGAGTTACAGGACTTCTGCCTGTCTTCTCCTGCAACTCAAACTCGTCCATCATATCAAAGGCTTTGTCTTCTGCGGCGATAAGTCCGTATTCGGTACGTACCGTCCGCGCAAACCGAGATTCCTTCTGTTGACAAACGTGATATAAATCATCGTGAAACTCATCAACGAAGAAGTTCGGCGTGCTGTAACTCATTGAAATACTCATAGGATTTTCCTTTCCAAAAACGTTAAAATTGTCTAAATTCTACGGACGGAAAGGTAATCCTTGCGGGGCTTTCCTGCGCTTTTTCGCCTCGTTAGGGCGGTGCTACTTTAGCACTAAGCATCAGGGCGCATAAAATGCGGTAATCTGAAGTAAATGCCTATTTCGGCATTGATTTATACAATTCTGATTTTCTCTTCATTAAATCCTTAAATTCAACATTCCCTTTGAAGTTGGAGGGATTGTCTTTTATTATCTTATCCATTCTGGTGCGAATCTCAGCTATCTGGGTTTTTATATTCGCCGTTGTTGATGCAGGTGAACCCTTGAGACCTTTCAGGGTATCTTCGGACATAGACTCTGCGATATTATCAAGGAACTTAATCAAAGTAGGTGAGTTCTGTAAATTCAACTCTGCCACAGCATCCACTCCGCCGTATTTTTCCATAACACTTTGGGCGCGTTGAACCTTCGTATCGTAGTCGCCAAGCCATAACTGCTTGAGTTCAGTTGCGGCTTTTTCCGCGGCCTCTGCGGTCTGCTTGGTGGTCTGCTCGCCAAAAGCGTCTATATCACCAGACATTATATCGTGATACAAATCGAGATTTGCCTTAAACTCCTGCAGACTCCATCCCTGTTTGTGGGCGTGGTCTTTCACCTTTGCCATCAGTTCGTCTCGTAGAGGACCGAGCTTTACCGCCATTTCATCTGACAAAGCGTATTCGTAAGCATCTATACTATCAGGCGCACCACGGGCCTTCTTGAAAGCGGCCTTGACTTCATCGGAAGAATGTTCAGTCGGTATTTCAATCAGCGAATCGGGGTTTTTCCCGAACTTCTTTTTCGTTGCTACGTGAGAATTCACAAGGTCGTCGAAAGTCTTATATCTCGACAGATGAGCTTTGTTTTCTTCACCGAACTTGTCATTCCAATTCTCGACAAAAGTACCATCAGTGTTCACAACACTTGTCGGGGCATCGCCTCCGCCTCCGCCTCCGCCTCCGCCTCCGCCTCCGCCATCATCATCGGCAAAACTGTAAAGCGGCAAAAATCCACGCCTGAAATAATCAGTTAGTTTCTTCATTTTCCACCTCCTGTTCCGCAAAATCATAGTCGCCCGGTATCGGTTTTCGATTGGCCCTGAATCCTGCCTGTTTAAGGTCTGGAGCATTAAGTGGTTCATCCCAATTAAGTTTCTCAGGGTCAAACCTGCGCCGATACCGCTTTGGCATACGGCCCTTTATCCTCTGGCCACGTGCATCTTTTTGGCCAAGTTTCTTGGGGTAGTCAAGATAATAATCGTCCAGCGAAGCCACTGTACCAGAAGTTTTGATACGTTCGGCTACCGGCGCAACTACTCCGCCATCAGCAATCTTGCATTTGCCGCTACAATAATCGTCATCATACCATTCCACACCTTCTTTGCGCTTGTTTTCACAAAATCTACATTTCATTCTCATTTCTTTTCTCCTAAAAGTTTTTGTGCTTCGTCAATATCCTGGTCTATACAATTATGTATAAAAACCGCGACAGACTGCTGCCCTGCATTGTATGCAGCCTTATATGAATTAGGGTCAAACGTATTGCCCTTGTAATGGGTCAGTATGTCAATCTCTTTAAGCGAAAACTTACCATCTACACCACTAAACGTCCTCTGCATACTTGCAGAGCGATGTATTCGTTCTGCAACTATTTTCTTTTGTTCATCTGTTAATTCTATTTTAGGCTGCTGCATTTATCAATCCTTCCGTAATTGAACCTTCTTCTGGTTTCGTCCCCGCCGCCTTTGAGGCCTTTGCAAAGTCTGGTATTTGTTCCATAAGCGCCGCCTGCTGTGCAGCTTGCTCTCTCTTTATTCTGTCGGATTTAACCGTATCCGTATCTTTCAGCCACGTAGCAGGTACACCACGATTCCTTGCCGAGTCCCTAAAGGCCATATCAGTATCAAGGTTGTCTAAGTGATTAGATATTTCAGCCATCGGCGCCCATTCAAGCAATAATTGTGCTAAACCTTCAGACTCTAACGTCCTTAACGCCAAGGCAAGCCTGCCAAGATACATTACACTGAACTCTTGCTCCGTCAACTCTTTAGGCATTTCAGGTAATTTGTTCTGTTTTGATAATATCCCGATAATTCTGTTAATCATAGGATTGAATAATTCACTTTGGAGTCTCCCGATAATCGGAGTTAAGAACCTCATCTTCTGCTCCACCCTTGCCATTACCTCCGTGGCGGTCATATTCTGACGGTCAATCAACGGGTCGAACATATCAATAAAGTAACCTTTTTGAATACTCTGCTGGATAGTAAGGATGGCTTTTTCCATTTCATTGAGATTACCCTTAAACTCCCAGTATTCAGGTTTATCACCACCAGCACGATAAAAGATAACCCCACCGGGTTGAGTAGCCATAGGCCATATAGAACCATCGTCCGGCACTAAAGCGGGCGGGTCAACCTGTTTCTCCCATCCCTTAATACGGGTCTTCTGCATAGCGTTGACCATTTTAATATCAGGCAGTTTCTTCATTGTCGGCGACCGACCGTATTCCTCTTGAGCGTCCCTATCAAATCTGTCAACCTGATATGGCAGTTCCGGATAGCCGCCTTCGCTGATTTGTAGTTTCTCATCACGGGAAATATATATAGAAACAAACGGCATATTTACAGGGTCGTCTTTTTCCGGGTCGTACTCTTCTCTTGGGAATACGGCGTGGATGAATTTGAATTTCTTGTCCCGTTGTTCAGGACTGTTATATGCAGTGGTTATCTTATCGCCGAGGTTATCTATTTTGAACTCCTGAACAGCCTGACGAGCAGTATATTCAAAAGGCCTAAAGACTGTATCAACTATACCATCGGAATTTGTGGCTATGTAAACCCCGGATATATGAAAGTTTATAAACACAATAGGGGTCTTCTTGCCCTTTTCCTCGTAGAGACACGCAGTACCAAAACAACCCAACTGTTTCAGGAACTCAAAAAACGCCTGCCGGAAATTAGAGCTTACTAAAAATTTATGTATGACTTTTGTGGTTTTTTCCAGCCATTGTTTCACTTCATCATTTTCAGATAACTCATCGTCGTCAACTTCTAAAACAAAAGCCCTGCCCTCAGTTGGGAACATATACGAATAAAGACCCGCCGCTAACTGGATAAGAGATTCTTCAGCAGTGGTATCAAATAAGTCGTCCTCTACCTGGCCCTTAGCCTTTTTGCGGGTAATCTGGTTGTTTTGAGGCATTGCATAATCTGCGCAGTCCTGGTATTGAGAATCAAAGTTCGACCTGTCCTCTTCGAACCGCGCCATTCGTTTTATCAAATCTTCTACGTTTGCCATTTTCAACCCAACTCGGTTTTAAGGATATTATTCCGTTGAGCAGTCATTCTGCCGGCAAGTATCGTACTTTCCCTACCGCCACGCCTTGCTCTCTGCCTGACTTTCTTCTTGGCCTCCTCTTCCTCACGACCAGGAATGGGTTGAGGACTTGCGGCCGGGTCTGCGGGAGTTTGTATTTTTGGTCTACCACCAGTCATAGTAATTTCCTTTCAAGATTGGCTATTCGATTTATTATATTAAGGACTTCTGTTGGTATGATACCCGGTTCGCCCTGCTCACCGCACTCTCCCTTATCGCCACGAATCGCCTTGCCTGGTGCGCCCTGTGTGCCTTGTGCGCCGGGAATACCTTTATCGCCTGTCAATCCCATTGTTCCACGGGGGCCGGGAAGACCCCTATCACCTTTTCCGCCCCTGTCGCCCTTCGGGCCTCTAACTCCAACGGCATCTTCGCCTCTATCGCCTTTTTTACCCTGCGGGCCAATTATAGAGTTGCCCTTATCGCCTTTAACACCCTTGGCACCTCCTGACCCAGCCGGGCCAGATTCTCCAGACAAACCGATGAGTCCCCTGTTGCCCTGTTCACCCTTAGCACCTTGCGGCCCTCTTGCGCCTTGTGGCCCTTCATCACCCTGCGCCAAGACAGACAGAGGGCCGCCCCCTTCACCGGCAAGAAATAATCCACCCTGTTTAACAATGATTCTGCTCGCTATTTTAGCAGCCATCCCTTCAGAGAATAATTCCGCTGTCGTTTTTTTAAGCCGTTGTTTTTGTTTGTCCATCTTTAGCCTCGTGTTTCCCAAACGCTTTTTCGTAATTTTCCCGATACTTCTTTTCGTTAGTCGGCCTGCGCCTACTGCCTTTGCCAGCACCTTTGTATTTTAGCTTTTTTCCTTTTAGTTTACCCATTCTTTAACCAAGACATCATTTCAGTAAATACATCAATTTCCTTTGCTCCATCCCAATAGATAACGCCCTGACCGGCCTCTCTGTCGTCAGTATCAGGATTAGCGCCTGCCTGAACTTTTATTAACACAAAATATACTCCTCTTGCCACTGACGGGAAATTGGCAAAATGAGTATCGCCCGCCGCCGTCATTGCTACGTCACACGCTTGCGCCCTTGCGTCATTCCACGTCCCTACGGCCTCAAACGCACTATTGGTTGTACTGTAAATATATTTATCGCTGAACCTGTATATATGAGCATACAAAGTCGCTGCGCTGTCGTAGCCGTGTGCTATTTCGTTACTCATACCTTTTTGTACTCCACACCTAAAGTTGTCGAATTAAGTGTGCTCACTATACCCAAAATATGACTGTGCCCGTGAGTATTAAAAATATAACTACCAAATGTATTGTTTGCAGGGCTTACAGCTTTGTTTCGAGAAAGCCACATATCGACAGGGGTAATAGTATCTATGAATTTATTACTGCCGTACTCCTGCGTACCTACCAGATTAGTAAGCTGCGCAAAATGTCTGTAATGGTCGGGATTGGAATCAGAAGTCGAAGCCATATACAACTGAATTACATCAGAAGTATTGGCAGCAGCATCGCTGTAAAACCGCAACTCCATCGCCAGCCAGCCTTGAGGAATCTCTATTAAGACCTTCTTGGCGGCAACCAAAGCCTTGGCGGCGGCGTGAGTAAGCGCAGATGCGCCGAGCAAAGCCTGCTGAGTAATTATCGTGCCGCCGGCTTTCCAAAAATACTGCTTTAGATAAGATTCTGTTTCACCCGCTCTCATTTCCTGCGCTTCTTAGTTTTCTTTTTCACCTTCTTTTTGGGTCGAGACTTAACCACTTTTTTCTTAGCCTTCTTAACCGGCTTAGGCTCCGGTGCGGGTTCTGGCACTGGTTCCGGTTTCCTCGGATACTGATTAGCCCTTGCCGCCTCTTTCTTTGCTTTCAATGCTTCTTTGTCTATTCTGGTCATTATGTTCTCCTATTTCTTATGTTTTTTAGCTCGATATGCAGAATACGCTCGCTCGGCACTTGCCTTACTGCGAAAAGTTTTTGAACCCATTTTCCACTTACTTCCTGATTTTCTTACCGGCATTTTATCACCTATAAATGAAACTCCATATTTTGCGTAACTTCCTTCTGTTTCTTTCTGTGTACTTCAGGGATTCCGACTTTCTTACACGCTAAGAAAAAGAAGTTCAAGGCACTCCGGTAATGGTCTTGCTTGTCGCCGGTCTTCTTATAGCGATAAGAAACATTACCCTTAGTGTCCGTCTCTAAGAACTTGGCGCGATTGCACATCTGATGAACGAAAATGTCAACCTCATTACATCGGCGCGGAATTAACATCCGGCCGGGATTAATCGCCATCTGATGGGTCTCATCGAATATATCGGTATGATTCACCTTTACGATATTGTCCGTACCCCAATTATCAAAAGTTTTCAGATGAGGTGTACAATAACAGGGATACACCGTATTACCATATTCGGCCTCTTTCTTGCCCCATTCCCGTATCTTATGACTCTCCGGCATCGCATCGCCGACAGTGGCCTTAACATTGAATCTTTTGGCCAAATCGTGCAAAGTGTTCCAGTCGGGAACACGAGCCAGCTTAATTATCCTGTATCTGTCATTACCTATCCTGTGCCCTATGATAACGTGGAGAAGCGGATAACCTACATCAAAACCCATTGCACACGGGCCATCGTGAGAATACGCCATCTGGTCGCTTGTGCAGCATTGATAAACCTCAGTCTCCCTTAATACGTCCTCGGCGCGAGCATAGGCCTTGCCAAGAACAGTCCTCTGAAACTCAGCCTCGGTAGTATCATAAGCGCCGGGGTCGTCGTATTCTTTAAGAACCTGGGCCAAGTCCCTGTTAGGATTCAAAAGCTGAGAACACCAATAACCAACTGTCTCCCTCGATGGTGAATCCATTTGCCAACTGCCGTTAGAACGAGAAATCTCCCTGCTGCAATGAATACAAACAGGAAAACCGCGACCGTCAACCACTTTAATACACTGCGGAAATTCAGTCTCCAAACAAGTAAACTTCCGGCAAGATTCACACTTAATCATCCAGCGACGCATATCACTTTTCCCATAGAGCCGGTCAATACCATCGTCAGGAAGTTTAGGTGTACCCATATCACTCCTGCGCCGGATTGTTGAGTTGCCAAGCCTCTGGTTGACCTGAGAAGCCATCTCGTCGTCAAATAAATCCCGCTCGTCCAAAAGTATCCAGTCGGCGGGAGTCATCCGGACTTGAGTAGAGTCCTTGGCCATACCACCTATGAGGGTAGTACCGGAACAACCGTGAAAACTTACATTAGTCTTCCCTATCCTGCGTGTGTAAACAGAATTTATATCGTTGCAAAACCTACCTAAAACATCGTGATTGTCCTTTAATAAAGGCTTGAACCTACTACCGGAAAATTCCTCAACCGCAGTCTTGGAAGGGAAAAAGTAAATTATACCCTGTGGATAATAACCGTACTTCGCGCCGTGAGCTATCTCAATAGACTTGCCAATCGTAGCACCGGTCTGAGAACCCTTCTTAATGACCTCGTTATGCTTGACCTTGCCGTCCTCGGTCTTAAAACGCATCATCTCAAACTGGTACTCACGACCCTCCATACTAAATGGACGGCCATCTATCAATAAACCATTCAAATTCGCCCAGTAAGGAGCGTCAACCATCGCTATTTCTTCGGGTGTAAGTTGCATTTATCCTATTAACCTTAACTGGCCGCCAAAACTGGCGTGTTTTTTTAAGTTACACCGCAAGTGTGCCGGCTGTAAGTTTATTGGCGCATCATCGCCACCGTTAATCAAAGCAATTATATGGTCAATACTCTTTGAGCGCGGGTGCGGATATTTCAGTCGCCTGTTTATCTTTGTTCCGCATATCCCACACATCCAGCCATCACGCTCATATATATCAATATCTTTATAAGGTTCGTGATATGCGCCACTCTTTAAGGCTCGACGCTTTCTGTGGTTAGCCCTAAATATATCCTTATTGGTCTTGTAGTAGACAGCCATATAGTCTTTTAGTCTATCCTTATTAGTTTCACGGTTGGCTTTCACTTTATCCTTATTAACCTCATACCGTACCTTATCGTAAGACCTCTTCTCGTCCTTGTGGGCAGTGCAATAAGCCTTCATTTTAGCGATTACCCTGTCCTTATTAGCCTCGTAGTAGGCTTTCTTTCTGGCACTTATCTTGCCCTTATTGGCCTCGCGATACCTCACGCCCCAAGATTTCTCTGTGGCCTTTGATTTATACGGCATCTTTTGTCTTTCTGTTTTCTAATTCCATATAGGTTCACCATTCAATAACCTCTTGCGCACCACAAAACTCACTTCCATTATATCAGCGTAATTAACAAACTTCGACCGGTAAATCGCCCTATTCAAAAAGAACAAGAAACGCTTGGCTTTCTTCTTGGCCTCCATAGGATTGCGAACAACAAGAACGACCTCGCAACCCTCAAACTCAACGCCGGTCTTATCATAGGAACAGCCTTATTCAAAGACTTCTTTATTCTGCGGATATTACCCATCTTTCTCCTAATCCGTACAAAAGATTATTTCATTACCTGAATAACTGAAAACAGGGATGTCGTGGAAGTAAAAATATTCTCCCGTCCTACGACTAAGTTTCGACTTATCCACTTCTTCCCACTTCGCCGCAGGAAGGAATATGCGAGTGCAAGTTGCTATCTTGGTCTTGTTGCCAGGGAACTTAAACTGCTTTTCGTCCAGCCCCGACTCAAGCTCCTGCTCAATAGAAGGCTTGACTTCTTGCAACGGATTAACCTTTTTCTCAAGCGATATTACAGCCGTGCCAATATCTTTCAGTTTAGTTAAGATAAATTCAATATGCTCGTCACGGGCGTTAATCCAATCAATGATTTCGTCCAGTATCGCCGGTACATTCTCAAGGGCAACAATCCCATCTTTATCTCGTTTTACCTTATCCATTTTCTTTCTCCACTAAATATGTCCAGTATTAGAAAACTACAAAATTATACAATAAAACCACGCAACGCCTGTTTTGCCATCTTTACACAGCCCCTTCTCCGCTCTATCGCCTTCTGTAACGTAATCTCACCACAATAAGTAAACAGATTGGCGCCAGTAGAAAGAATTTTGTATATATGAAGGGTGGCCTCTTGTGCAGTATAAGCAAAAGTCTGTATAGCTGCTGACTTTTGGGCTTCGTTTAACTGTATTGTGCGCTCTCTTGTTACCATTATCTTTCTCCATAAAAGGTCAACATTATTACTTTAACGTAAAAATTAAATATATTTGGGGTCGGTAGGTACTTACATACTCATCCAAGCCTCGTCCCCGATGCCCCCCCTTGCTATAATTAAGCATTCTTTTTCTCACGCTGCTACTTTCCAAGCTGGTATGAACTGGCTTTCAGCCTCAAGCTGTTCGACACTTGACGTGAGCAGCCTGTAAACTACCTCAGCATACTCAGGTGAGTCGAGCCATTCAATGCCTGAGCATCTATTCATTCCATCCATCAACGCAGCAGCGTGGACACCAGCGGCCTCAGACGTA
>Ga0114923_10001511_pt1 | contig 16155 bp, 42 predicted proteins | sample SumtaG_FD_89578 | JGI IMG/M metagenome (GOLD analysis project Ga0114923, IMG submission 89578) | Deep subsurface microbial communities from Indian Ocean to uncover new lineages of life (NeLLi) - Sumatra_00157 metaG | ecosystem: Environmental > Aquatic > Marine > Oceanic > Sediment | place: near...
AAACCAATTATGTATTCGAGTCATTGACAAATGAAAACCAAAACCATATTCGATTAAAATGATAGATGCTGTAGTAGGAAAAGATCCCAAACTTAAAAAAATGCGAGTCAAAGTATTTTGGGATGGTAAATTGACAATAGATCAAAGTAAATATTTTGCAGAAAAAATGGAGGGTTACAAAGAAGTTATTTGGATCTTTAAGAGTGCCTTAGACCTTACAGATGGTAAAGCCACAGAAGAGGAATTGGAGTTGAACCCAGATGATAAAGAAAACTTAAAAGAGAACAGTGATGGAGATAAACCATGACAATTAGAATGGTAAGACCTAAACAACCAGAAACAACTGAAGAGGTAAAACCAAAACGTAAAGGAAAGAACAACCCAATAGGTAAAAAATGTGCAGGATGTGGTAGAGTTATCACAGCAGACGATATGGCTGGCATGTTAAAGTTGACAGATCCAAAAGATCCTAAAAAGAAAAAACCTACTCCAAGTCACCTAAGTTGTATGAACAGAGTTCTAGAAATTGCTAGACGACAAAAACAAAGTTGGGCTGGTAAAGATTTTGGTCCTGCTGGTATGAACAGAAACAAAGACAAGACACCAGAAACTCAAGAAGAGTATATGCAACGCATGGCAAAGAATGCAAATAGAAAGATAACATTTGTCTAATGATATATTGGAATGAGTTAGAAAGGAGTAAAGTTTTGGAAGAAAAATCTATTGATGAGTTAGTCTGTTTCAGATGTGAGAAACTTATACAGGAGGGTGCTGGTATTACTTTAGTTAAAGACAAGTTTTACCATACCACATGCTACAGATGTTACAACTGCGGAGAGGCAGGAGATAAAATGCTTGGAGAGAAAGCAATCTGTCAGAAATGTATAGATCAGAAAATAGAACTTGAAAAGAAAATAGATAGGGTTGCACCAGAAAATACTCAAGCCCTAATTCGAAAAGACACCTTAGATGAATATGGTGAATGATACTGAAGTATACAGAATATGGTGTCCCACTTGTCACAAATTCTGTACGGAGTTTGGTGATTTGATTCCACGAAAGGGAGGATATGAAGTCCACAAAGAATGTGGAAAGATACCAATGACAGTAACAAAGAAATGGAAACCATGACACCTAAAAAAACAGAAGATTTCAAAACAGAATTACAAGCAGTTTTAGAGGTAATAGAAATGTCAGAACGAGATCCAAAAGTTAGATTAGAACCAGTTATCCAAACCCTAATTACAAGACTTAAGAGAATGGTATGAACAAGTTTATGCACAAAAATATGAAGGAAGAAAACACCTCATATAGACCTGAACAAATGTTCATAAAAGAACTGTTAGAAGAAATACCTTATTTTTCTACAAAGTACGCTGTTAAGACTGAGTTTAAAGTGGATCTAAAAGATCATAGTGGTAATAGAACCTGTGCTGTTTTAGATATTGCATTATTCTCATTGATTCCAGAGTTTGATAATATAGGAATAAGGGTGATGGGAGAAATACATGAAAAACAAAAAAAGAAAATTTATGATGAAGATCAAAAATGTTATTTGATACAAAAAGGTTGGAGAGTAGTAGATGTTTTCAAATGGAAACATCCACACTTTTGGAAACCAAAAAAACACGACAGGGAGTTCTTAAAGTCAGAACTAATGAAGATTATCTTAGGATAGGGAGGTGAAACAATGATAAAATTTAGTAAACATTCATGGCATAGAAGAATAGTAGATTGGGGAATGGGTAAAGACTATCTAGCATATCCTGATTATAAATTCAAATCCACAAAGGGAAATAAAACTCATGAAAGATTTTGGGAAGATAAACCAATTAATCTATGTCCTTACATGAGGGCTTTAGCTGTATGTGTTTTATTATCACCGTGGATAGGATTCTGGAAAATATTACCAGAATACTGTAGAATATGGCATCAAGATGCAACAAAAGGATTCCTAATCTTAGGTTCTTTGGGTGCTTTTATCCATGTGTTTGGAACATTACAACTTGGATTCGAATGGTGGTGGGTTCCTTTAGGAATTAGTTTTATTTCTATGCTAGCACTTGTCTTACTAGGAATAATACTTGGATCAATGGCACTATCAGATTGGATAAGAGGTAGACCAAAGAGTGAGAAAACTGGTTTGATTAGGGAATACATGAAAGCAAAACACGACAAAGTATGTCCATCAATAGAGTTTGACGAGGAGGTGAAAGCATGACAAAACAAATAAAATGCGATAAGTGTGGAGACATCTATGACGACAAACAGATGGGTTGCATATCAGAGAAAACAGCAATGCCAATATTTCTAGGTTATTACAAAGCTGGCGGAGAATATCGTGCAGAAATAGAAGTCGGTTTTAACTTGGGAGATGTTTGTAGAAAATGTCAAGAAGAACTCAAAGCCTACATACTTAGAGAATTTCCACAAGCAAAACACGTTAAATCAAGAGCTGATTAATCTTGCCTTGGTCGAAATCCTTTAAGTGTAAATACTGCAACAGTAACGAGATGTTGATCTTTCCTCCAAATTGGAGGAAAGGCAAATCTCTTGTTAGTGAACATACTGGAGAACCTCACAAATGCAAAAAAGACAAAGTAAACGCATCTGGGAAGAAAGTGTGGAAAAACGACAGAACTGTTTTTTACCACAATAGAAAAGGTGATTACAAAATTGGTTGTGATGCTCCAAAAAACCCAACTCCGTCAATGTATATTTGCGGAAAACATAAGACAAAACTTGGACAAAAATCATACGATTTCTTCGACATTAATGGGAAAGATAATCGTCAGAAAACATATCAAAAAACTGGTGATTCCTGTGTCCTGCTTGGATCGAATTGGTGTGATAAATTCTGCTCAGAATGCAACGAACATCCTCGTATAATTTACTGCGTCCCAGAGGTGTGAAAAATTTTACTTTTTATTTTATATTATAGGGTTGAGAGAAAAACCTCTATAGAAATAGGTAAGTAATGGTAGTAATGGTAAGTAAAAAGAAAACCCTTTTAAAATATAAAATAAAATATAAAATATAAAATTATGACAAGTCAATCTCAACAAACTAGGGCAAACCATTTGCTAAACATCATCAAAAAAGAGAAAATTATCAACAAGTTCGATTTGATGGATTTGGCAGGAATTTCACTAAGTAACTATAACCAGCTATCGGCTTGGTTCAAGCATAGATATATTGAAACTCTACATATGGTAGAATATGACCAAAGATCAAAAAACTGGCGATGGATAGAAAAGGAGGTTTCTAATGATCAGCAAAAGTTGTGATAGAGCATATCATGGTGCATGTAAAGACATCACAGGTTGTGACTGTTCGTGTCACACAGTAGATAGGGAGAAGATGAATAAGAAATATGGAAAGTAATGCAGGCAATGATATCATGGAGGGTATGAACAATATGCTACAAATGTGTATTAAGATAGACTCAAGTAATTGTTCTCAACAGATTAAAGACAAATCAAAACAATACTTTAACGAAGCATTAGATTTTGCAAAGGAAGAACTAAGTTCTCAAAAGATAAACCGACTAGTCTATCAAGAATACAAAAAGAGTAAAACTGAGAAACTGAAATGAGTACAAAACAATGTGAGAAATCACCTGATGGTTTACATCATTACAAAAGTGCTGAATCTATGCACGCAATAGACTATCACACTTGTCATGAATGTGTATTCTGTGGAAATGCAAAATGTGTAAACGTTGTTCCTCCAGAACTACGATCTGACATTGAGAAACTTAAACTTCCTACAGGAGATGAATTAGATGTCTGACGAAACATCAGATACTAGCGAAAAGAGAAACGAAGTGTTTCTAAAGAAAACAACAAAGGGAGCTGAGGACTACATAGTGGAAGAATATACAGTAAGTTTGAAATCACTTGCTAAAATACAAGACTTGGAAGCAGAGGCATTAAAATTATGGGAGGAGATAAAGAATGATAAATGATCTTCAAGTTATTTTGGTTCTCACATTTGGTGTTGGTATGTTCTTAACAGGTTTTGGTATAGGTTCATTGTTAGTATTGAGGACTATAAAATAATGTATCATTGTAGACTTTGTAATTACACATGTGATATGGTAGGAACACGAATACGAGAAATATTAGATCATGAGAAAACACATGAGGAAATAACTAATGATAACTAAAGAACATCTGTTACATTGGCTTGGAGAAATCCAATGGCAACTAAACGGAATTGCTAGTGAACTAGCAGAAAATAAAGTACAAATGAACGGAATAAACGTTGGTAAAAATGGAGAAGCATTTGTCTCGTTTGAATATCTAAGAGAAAAGGCAGACAAGATAAAACTTCAACTAAATAACATAGAATGGGATATGAATCACGATCAGGAGGTGAAATAATGTTATCAAAAAATCGAATAAGTAAAGAAATCAACAAAGTAATGCAACTACGAGAAGAACATGAAACAAGATACCTTATTGGTTATGAAGATGCACTTAGATGGGCTAAGAAAAGAACAGATCCACAAACAGAGAAAACACAAAACGTTTTGGCGGAAGCAGTTATGGCGTTAGGAAAAAACACAAAATTCATAACAACTCTACAAAAACTAGAGGGAACTCCTAAGAAACCAGTGTCACGTACAAGATTTGTTAAAGCCCTAACAAAAGATGGGTTTGGAAAAGAAGAAGCTGAAAGATATATCACAAAACATCTGAAAGGTGCAAGCATATACCAATCTAAACTGACAAAAACAACGGAGTATTACAATGTGGTGTAGACAATGAGAACTTTAATCTGTTTTGACGTGGATGGAATATTCGAACAACCAGACGAAGAATCACAATACGTTAAAGGACCAATAGATCCGTTTATCGTAAGAGATCACTTTGTCCATCATGATTCTGCTGTCATGATAGTCAGTCCTAGTCCTTACTTTCCAAAAGACATCAATGGAAAACCTCTGTTTGAAAAACATGCAAAATGGGAAAGCAATACTATGAGATGGAAAAACTTAGTAGACTGTCAAAAGGCTTGCATGGTTCCGCCTGATCTAAAGTTGTATGTATCTGATAACGGAGACTTTAAGGAAGCAAAGAAAGCAGGATTCATTTACGTTGATGTAAACGACTTTGAAAAAATGATGTATACACAATTTCATATTGTAGACACTCCAAGTTATACTAGAAAGGACATGAATGAGTTTGTAAAAGAAACATTTGAAGAAATACAAAAAGGAGATAAAGATGAAACTAAATAAACTTGGTATAGTATCTTTCTTGCATTGTAGACTTTGTATAGAAGAACTACCAGAAAACGAGAGTCCTATGAGTTATCAAAGTGTTCAAGTGGGTTGGACAAAAGAGGGAATACAGGTTTGGTGTAAGAGACATGATTGTAACATGATACACATAGACTTTGAGGGAAAACAACATCCAGCAGATCTAACGAGGGCAAAGACATGAAGTGTGAAGAATGTGGATCATCTAATTTGAACATTCAAGACGATAATAGGGATTCAGCAACATGGTGTAAGTATACTGACACTCTTTCATTTCAAAAAAGAGCTGTTTGTAATGAATGTGGGTTTGATAACTTTATCGAAGAAAACTACAAAGAGTTATCGGATGGAACTAAGGTGAGAAAGTTATGAGTTTTAAGATAAATGATTCGACAGACGGATTAGAAAAAATCTATCCAGAGTCAACTTATGTTTGTTTGGTAACAACAAATGCTGTTGAAAACTACTTGGAGAAAGGGAACATGTTTCATGAATCTGAAAAGGCTAACAAGATTGGATGTAATATGTATGCAGTTGTGCAAAAATCAACAATAAAACCAGAGGTAATACTTGACAAATACAAATGGAGTGGAATATACTACTTTGATAAAGATTCTGATATGGAACCTGCTGTAAACGAAATGAAGAGAGATGTTATGAATAGGGAGATTGGAAGATAATGGTTATAGAAGTAAAGTATTCATGTGGTTGTAGTTATCTACATTGGGACGTTGCTGAAGTTCAATTATCTCATGCGTGTGACAAACATAAAAAAGAAATCATAATGGATCGATTTAAGGAGTTAGCACCATGATAAAGTGTTGGAGTAGACGAGATAGAAAACACAAATTCGAAAACGGAGTTTGTGTATACTGTTCCTATGTCAATAAATCGGAGAAGAAGAAATAATGGACACTTCAAAACTAGAATTTAAGGAACATAAAGCCTTTACAGATGCACTTGACAGATATGTTAAGATGTTAGTTGCTAAAGGATGTAACGATAGAGAAATTCTAAAGTTTGTTTATCCAATGATAATGGATATAATAATACTTAGAGGAGGAAAAAATGAAAGACCTACTAACTAATATTATCATTGTTCTTTGGTGGATAGGACTGATGGCTACATTTGTTTATTGTATGAAACATTATCCACTTCAACCAAAAGGTAAAGTGTGTTTGGCATGTGGAATAGATGTTGCATTTCATAATACCTGTATGAGAAAAGCATGTCTGATGGAGATAAGAAGATGATGAAACTTGGCTAGACCACATCATACAGCACAACGTCTTGACGCACATTGTTGGAAGTGGTGTTTAGTAAAATATAGTTGCGATTATACACAAAGTTTCAGATGGAGAAAAATACTAAGGGAGATGAAAGGTAATGAATTACAAAATGTGTCCTGAATGTTACGCAGTATTTATGAAAGCAGAAAAAGATACGTTTGTCATTGGTTTGCATAAACCAGATTGTTCACAACCTAAACTAGAAACATACGAAGAACCAGTAGATGACGTAATAAAGAAACTGGAAATACAGAAAGGCATAAAATCAAAATGGAAAACTGATGGTGCATGAGTCAAACAACTTTTGAAAAATTCGGAGTTAGTGTAAAGAAAAAACGCAAGAAGAAAGAAAAGGTAGAAGTTAAAGAAGTAATAACAACTCCAAGAGAACCTGAGATAGACTATGACAAGATAAAACGTGAAAAATTAGCAAAATTACATCTATGTTATGGTTCTACACACGTATACAAATATGAAGGAAAAATACTTGGCACAGGCGACTTGAGATGTTATCCAGATGGAATAATGGTTAGGGACATATTTCATAACTTTAAAGTTTTGAGAAAAATGATTTTGAAAAAACGTACAGTAAACTATCTTGGAAAAGCTTATGACGCAGACATGTATGAAGATAAATTGAGCAAAAAAGAAATGTTAGATAAATTACTTAGAGAAGCAGAGGAAGATGACAAGCATATTTACGAAATAACTGAAGATGGAATACTAGATTATCATGAATTAGATCCATTACATATTGATGAGGAGTGGGTATCATGAAAATACATCAAAGACAACTGTTCAATTACTTGGAAAAGAAAGGGCTTAAACTAGATGGAAAAATGAAATCTGAAATATTGGAACTGATATACTTTGGAAAAAACGACAGAGGAAGATACATTAGTAAAGAAGAGGAGATTGGCGGATAATGCATACGTGTCCTAAATGCGGAAAGGAATGGGAATGTGTAACTCAATTTCTATTTGATGAAATACTAGGTAGAGGAGGATGTGACATGCCTGATTCAGAATGTTATGAATGTTCACCCATTCCTGAAATGAAAGAGATCTACAATATAGTTGTTGAAGAAACGAGGAAGAAAAAGAAATGTGTGAAATGATAGTAGACTGTAGCCCAAGAATTACGTGTTGGAGCAAAAAGAAAAGAGGTGTTCATCTTATCAGATGAAAGGATATTGTCATGCCTGTAAATCATCAAATGTCACTGTTAAACTTACAGGAAAAGACTGTTTGTTTATGTGTGTGCATTGCAGAAGGAATATTGGTTTAGACTAATGCCTTTACCACATTGTCCAATATGTAGTGCGGAGTTATCAAACTCTGATCAAGTTACAAGATGGTGTCACGATATAATGAATCATAGAGAATATTGGAAAATGCAAAATGAGGGTGCTTCTAAACAACAAACAGAAGAAGAATTATTCAAAATTGTGGAGTATTATTTTAGGCAATGAGAAAGTTAAGTTTAGGTGATCTTGATGAAAATGGTAAACCAATATTCGTTATATGTGGAAAGTGTAGCGACAAGATTCCAAGAAGTAAAGCACGAGATCATGCAAAAATGTGTGGAGTTATAAGGAGATTGAGTAAACCTGAAACAAGAGGAAGATATCTAAGTGAAAAGTATACAGACGGAGAACCAATCTTCGGAAAGAGGGGACGACATGGTAATAAAAAATAGTAAAGAAGCTGGCGACATTGTAAAGTCTTTACTAGCAAATGGTGGTGACGTGTGTCAAGAGTTTATCAGAAAGAGAACTGATAATGCTACACATATAGAACTGATTAGTAAACACAGTAATAAAGTTCATTATGTAAAGTATTCAAAAAGACCTTTTGAAAAGTTTGGGCAGTTCTTTCCAGCATGGATAGGAGAAGAGGGAGAGTCAGTTGATAATGATGTTATTCAGAGATTGGGTTTTAACGATTACATTTACTTTGCACATCCTGACGGAATACACAGAATAGAAATGAGGGATTTCATAAAGCCTAAACTGACAAGAACTACAAGAAAGGGAGATCTTACTTGGAGTTTCCCGATAGGTTTAATGGAGTTGTTCATGGAGGTATAATATGGTATGGATTACACAAGGAGATTACGAAAGTGAAAACAAACGGACTAGCAAAAGAAAAGAGGATAATAAATCAGGTAAAAGACGGGAAGTGGGTTATAGATCCGCCAAAGGAACAAAAAGAGCAAGACCTAATTACAAAAATATCCCAACTCAATACAGATCAAATAAAAATCCCAAACGAGATAATATACGGAACCTCAATTATTGCCCAAGAAGATGTCAACAAAGCACTTCAGAGTCAGGAAGAATCAAAGAAGGAAAAAAAACCTATGACGGACAACGATGCAAAGCCTGTGGGTATAAGAGATAAGACTAATCCTAATGATGCATTTCAATATGATGTTCCAACTGGACAAGATTATGCCTTAAAAGATATTGGAGAACTTAGTTTTGATAAAGAAGATACCTACAGTTTGCCAGTTTCAAGCACAAGAAGATTCCAACAACTTTACACGGATTCAGGAACACAAGGAACAACAGCAACAGTAAATAATACATGGATTTATCCTATGACAGACAATCCAACAACAAAAGAAAATGGAGTGGGAACTTATATTCCTGCACAAGAACCTCCACTAGATATTCTTCCTTATGGAGCTGATCATGGAAAGTGTGATTGTAATGCTTGTCAAGCATCAAAAGGACTTCCTCCAGTAAAAAGAATAAAACCAATAACTCCTATAAAGAAAAAAGGTTGGGATATATGGAAACAAGCTATCATATCATCAAATGATTTGGTGGAATTAGATTTTAAGGGTTCAGAAGATGATATGTTGAATAAGGGATTTATTTATCATCCTGAAGGAGCTTATTGGAAACAATCAAATAGAAAAGAAATTAGGCTTTACAAAAAACAACAAAAGGATCAACAAGAAGAATTTACTAGAGGAATTGCAAGGCAAACGTATAAGATTTGGACTTGTTTTCACATGACAGATGATTATGATAGGGTTATTAAGGAAATCTGCGATGAGTGTAAGTGTAAGTTAAAATGATAAAGATAGGCGATTTAGATACAGATGGAAAACCTCGAAAAGGACATGAAAGGGTTCCCTGTAAATTTTGCCATAAGGATTTTATGGGTTTTAAAATTGGAAGGCACAGAATTGTGTGCAAATGGAATCCAAAAAACGTAAAAAAACGCAAGAATTAGATTAAGCCCTAATGCTTAACTTAATAAAGTAATAAAGTAATACCTTTTTGGCTTTAAAATTTAATCCTCGCCACGGCGGAAAATAAGGACAAAAAAGGACAAAAAAGCCCTTTTTGAGCCTCTAACCCTTATAAACCCTAAAAACAATTTTAGGGTTAATGTCGAAGCAAAAAGGACAAAAAATACTTAGCGAAAAACAGCAACATTTTTCGATAAGTGTAAAACCACAAAAACTTGCTTTTAGCAAGAACTATGGTTTTACTAATTTTGCAGATTTAATAGATTCTGCAAAACTAACAAAATCCAACCCTGATATTTTTAATGGGCAAGAATGTGCAGTAGCACAAAAAGACTTTGATCTTGAGAGACCTCTAACTCTACAAGAACAATACGAGAAACATTTAGAGAAACTTTTTGGAGCAAAGAAATCCAACAAAGTAAACATCCATCGAGATGCTGTGAGAAAAGCAGAACGTTTTCTAAAAGAGTACGCTATTTCTCATGAGACCTACGACAAAGACATCATTGACAGTATGTTCTCAGATGTTGAGAACTTAGTGGAAACAAATCCAATAGCAAACAGAACGATTCGTTTTGTAGAAAGCTCTTGGGATAAAAAGTTCCCACACTTTGTACTGGATAAGGTGAGAACCTCTTGAGTAAAACAAAAACAGTTGAGACTTTCAACTGTCCACTTTGTAGGGAAGATACACCAAGAACAGAATCAGTCAAAATAGATCAATGGAGAATCTGTAAGACATGTGCTTCCAAACTAAAATCAAAGAAAGCATCAAAGCCTACAAAAGAGAAACTTAGTAAGACACAGACAATTAATGAAGAAGTAAAACAAACTAAGAAAGTAAGTAAAAAACTTAGAAAGAAACTAAAGAAACAAGCAGGAAGAACAGTTATCTATGTTGTAGGCGACACCAAGAAAGTTCTTGCTTCTGCCAAAAAGATTAGAACAAAAATAGATAAAGTAGAAAAGAGAAAAGACAGAACGAAAGCACGGATTGAGAAACTCCAAGCTAAAGTACAAATCGCAGAAGATAGATTAGTTAAGTACACGGAAAGACAGGTAAAGTACGCAGAAAGAATAACTGATGCAGAGTTTATGGAACAAGAAAAAGTCAAAGCCCTCAAAGTTGAGAAACTAGGAAAGACACTTGACGGTGGCTTAAGATTCTACAAGAAAAACGCATGGCATGTAGTTCCTCCAAGTTTAATTGGAAGTACTGATGCGGTGAAAGGTTCTTTCAAAGCAGAAGATAAGAAACTAGTTGCTATCTCTGGAGAAGTTAAAGAAAAAAAACTTAGTAGAAAAATAGCAAGAAAAATAGAAGAACAATAGATAAAAAAACTTAGTAAAAAAAAATGAATCAAATAGATAGGGTAAACGTTATGACACCCGACAAAATAGATACATTTCTTAGACATGTAGGAGCTAGCGATATCTTTATCGCTTATTGTTTAAAGTTCCCTGATTGTCAAAGTGTATCACAATGGATAATGCATTGGGAGCAAGGTTGGAAAGATTTTGGAGGACACTTTGGAACAAGTTTGTTTGAAGGAGATATTCAAAAGGCTTTGAACTATGCTGACAGAGATAATAGACAAAACTTAGTAGGATTGCTTGGAGTATGAAATCTGCAAAATGGTTAATCACAATAAAAGATGCAGACGACAAAGTATTTGCTTCTTATGAAGTGGATAAAGCAATAGCAACCCAAACCGCAAAGGAGGTTTATGAAAAGATATGAAAAGCAATAATAGAATAATAGAAGTTGCTCAAGCAGATAAGTGTAAGAAACTAGCAATAAAACTTAGTAAGAAATTCCTACCAACAGGGATTAGAACAAAACATCGTGACAAAAAACAATCCGTAAGTTTTGCAATAGATGTTGACAGCCACACAATAGAATTACTTTATGATAACAGAGATACCTGTCAATCATTTGAATCAGGTAGAACTGTATCACTAACAATGTATGGAACTAGAAAGTATTGTGGTGGGTTTACAAACTTTACAAAGAAAACAATCAAAGAGTTTGAGGAAACCTTTACAAGAGCTTGTGAAATCTTTAGTGAAGAATACAAAGAACAACTTAAACAATTTAGAGTGAAGAAGAAATACACAACAGAATATAACAAAGTAGTAAGACTTCTTAAAGTACAAAGAAAAACAATAAGAGATTCTTATGGTGATCCTAAATCAATAAGAGTTCTTGGTGATACAGAAGTAAATATATGGAATCAAGCTGACTCAGATCAACCACTAAAGATTAGAATGGAACTAGTTGGAGTTGATCCAAAGACAGCTATTGAAGTGGCAAAGGTATTGAGAAAATGAATACTTTAACAAGAATAACAAAAACTCTTGGATGGTATACAGGATTGATATCCCTTATCATTGTTGGAGTAATTGTTAAAACAATCTTTGCATTTTGTGGTTGTCTTAGACATCCAATACCAAAACAATAAAGTGAGAAAAGAAATGAAAGCAAAAACAAAACAAATCGGTTTGTTCAAAGGATACAAACCAAACAAGATCTCGGTCTACATATTGCTGTTAAATACAGGTAGACTAGAAGAACTTAGTGAAAAACTTTGGAAAGACATGGAGGAGTTTAAGGAATGAAAGGCTTTAGCTTAGAAGAGCTAAGAGAACCTAAGAAACTTACAGGAAACAGACTAAAAGCATACGAATATGTAAAGGCTGAGGAAAAACGTACAAACAAAAAATGGAAACTAACTAAGATCAGAGGAAAAGCAAACAGATTCTTAAAGTTCTTAGATTGGTCAGATGAAGATCAAAGTACGGGAACTTATATTCCAGCGGAAGCACAAACTCCAGACAAAACAGAAGGAACTGTTAAAGGTGTATCAGTAGTTCCAATAGATGCTTCAAGATACATACTTAAGAGCACTCCGTTCTACAAACCAATTAAAAATGAGCACTTGATATTTGACGCACATGCTGATAGTCAAGTTCCGTTGCTTTTAGTTGGTCCAAAAGGAACAGGAAAGACACTAAGTATTGCAAACTGGGCATCCAAAAAGAAGTTCTGTTTTATACAGTACGACTGTTCGGAGGGAACTAAAGAAGCCAACTTAGTTGGAAGATATACAATGTCAAGCGGAGGATATACTCCATTCAAGTTAGGTATTATTCCAACCATAGTAGAATGTGCAAATCAATGTGGAGTTGCTGTATTAGTTTTAGAAGAAATGAATGCCTTAACTCCAGCCATGCAAAAACAACTTAACCCTCTACTCGATTGGAGGAAAGGAATATTTGTAGAAGCAACTGGACAGTATTACAAACTTAAGAAAGGAGCTAAACTAATTGTGTTTGCGACAATGAATCCAAGTTCCTACGGAGCAGCAGCAAATGATTTGAATGAAGATCTCATGTCAAGATTTGCAATATGGCAATGGAACTATGCACCAATCGCAATGGAAAAGAAGATAATCAACACGAAAGGTATTGATCCAAAAACTGTAAAGCATATCTTTAACTTAGCGAAAGAAAGCAGAGCAATGGCTAGGAAAGAAGAAATAGAATATGCTATTTCTCCAAGAGACATTGATTTACTTTGTACTCAGTTAAGATCCTACAAGAAAATAAAGGGCTTGGATGCTTTACAAACTGCACTAGAAGTTATTGTACTTGGAAAATATGAAGTGGCATCACAGAAAGCACAAATGAAATCTAGAATAGAATCTATATTTGGAACAACAATGGATATAGAACCAGAAGAGAAAGAAGTGACAGCATAAAATGTCTGACAAGAAATTTAATTGGGATAAAGCAATACCAGTTGGTGTACTATCAGCAGTTGGAGTTGCAATAATAATAATAATCCCAGAACGTATTGGATTAGGAATTGGTTTTCTGATTGGAGCTGGAATGGGTGCTTCAGGATTAGATAAAATCATATACCAAAAACTTAAAGGATTAAGAAAAAGAAAATGACAGCAAAAGAGAAATTTATAAAACTCAATGATAAGATAAACCACTGGCATGATAAACTTCATATCTCTAAGATATTTTGGTTTTCTGTTGTTGGATACTTTATCTATTTGGTAGTGGATGAATTTAGATGACAGGTTACTTAGATCAATACGGATCAGATTACGACTTTGATAAAGACGAAAGCTGGTCTATGGGTAGTCCTCCAATTCAAAAGGGCTTTACAAATTTCTGGGGAGGACAAACTTCTTTCTGGGGATTTGAGGATTACGAAACAAAACACAAAAGAAAAATCATTGAGAAAACTGCTTCAATATTTGAAGATCTAACTGGAAACAGAATACACATCAACATGAATGGAGAGAAAACTAACATCTCTTCAGATGGATCAGATTACAACTTGGATGTTAATCCAAATGATGCGGAAGATGAAATAAAAACTAAGACAAGAGTTGAAAGGGCTTTATCTCATATCCTAGCAAATTCTCCAATAGCTGAAATGAATATTATTGCTAACAGAGAAACTATGTCTTTAAGAAAACAATACAATTATCAAACCGAGGCAATCATAAGTTCGTTTAAAACTATATTCGATTCTTTAGAAGATCGAAGAAGTCAGTTTATCTACGGAGAACAATACACTGGTGCTGGAATAAGATTTAATGAAGCAAGAAAAGTTGAAGGAAAAGAATTTGAGGGAATACCAGAAGATCCAATAACTGCACTTAAGATGTCTGAGAAAGGAAGAAATGATTTAGTAGAAAAATCTAAGTTTAAAGCGGTGATACCTTATGTTCAAAAGGCGGACAGGACTACGGAGAAAGGAGTAGCAAAACTTACAAGAGATTGCTATAAGAAAGTGGTTGAACCTTGGTTAAAGGATCTATTAGAAAAGATGGATAAATTTCAACAACAACAAAATCAATGCACACAAAAACAAAATGAAAATAATAAAGCCCAACAAAGAGCAAGAGATGAACAAGCACAAGAATCATCAACTGAACCAAGTGATTCTGAAGAACAAGATAAAAGTAAACCTCCATCTAAAGCTTTAGAAGAATTAGAGAATGAAGGAATTGAACTAAGTAATAAATCACAAAAACTATACGATGAAACAAATAAAATTGGAACAGAATTAAACAAAGGATTTGCTCAGCACACTTATGAAAACGATCATACAAACTTTACGCAAAGTGATAAGAAAAAACAAAACTTAGATGGAATGGATCTTGATAAAGTTGATCTAAGTAAAGAAGAAAAAGAAGCGGAAGGACAACTTGAAGAAATGGAAAAGGCTTTGGATGGTTTGGCAGAAGCAGATGATGGAGGATCGGGCTTTACTCCAGAAAGACATTATAATAATGTCACTTTTGCAAAGAACATTCCAATGGAATCTTCTTACAAGTTTATTGATCAACAGTCAGCCCGAAAACTTAGTAGAATCTTTAAGAAAATACAAGCATCAACTAAGATGATGTTATCAGATGAAGGAACAGAAATAGATACGGAAGCATTAATCGATGCAAAAATAAAAGGATATGGAGACTTTATGAGAGACGATGAAACAACAGTAGGCTTTGATATTGTTATCTCTGTAGATGAAAGTGGTTCTATGGGTGGAAATAGAATGCACGCAGTTAAGAAATTAACTGCAACTATGATGAAAGCCTTAGAAGAAATTCCAAGTGTCCATGTCCAAGTTATCGGCTGGACAGGTGGAATGACAATAAGACATATCAACAAACTTAATGAAGTTGATAATCTTCATGCAACTGGAGGCACTCCTTTTGCTGGAGCAATAGCCTACAGCACAAAATATGTACTTGGATTAAAATCAAGAAGAAAGTTATTCTTCATGGTAACTGATGCAGAAATAGATGACTATGAAGTTGATGTTGCACAAAAAGCATTGGCTCACATGAAAAAACATAAAGTAAAATGCGTTGGAATATACATTGGTCATGAGAATATTCCTCCAATGTTAGGAGAAGTATTTGGTGACGACAGATGTATAGGCTTTAGAGATGTTACAAAGTTTAAGGACTTTGTAGTATACGATGTCGCAAGAATGGTTCAACGTTATTTGAAAGGTGGAAGTTAAAATGAAACAAATACTATACAAAGGAATTGCGGACTGTCACGGAATAGAGCATTTCGTTTTGGATTCAGATAAGAACATATCTGAACAGATACTCTATCTTCGAGCAGAAGCAAACAGACAAAGACATGCGATATTTTACAAAGTAAGTATTGCACAAAAAAATGCAAAGCGTGTAGACACGCAGATAAAAGAAGGCAACTATAAAGTGGCATTGACACTTTTGAAAGGCTTTGGAAAAGAATGGTTTTTCCCACAAGGAAAAACAAAACAATATGGAAAC
>Ga0114923_10001512_pt1 | contig 16151 bp, 14 predicted proteins | sample SumtaG_FD_89578 | JGI IMG/M metagenome (GOLD analysis project Ga0114923, IMG submission 89578) | Deep subsurface microbial communities from Indian Ocean to uncover new lineages of life (NeLLi) - Sumatra_00157 metaG | ecosystem: Environmental > Aquatic > Marine > Oceanic > Sediment | place: near...
ATAAGGGTAGAATTCATTAATGTCTATTCCGTTAGGATGGATTTTAAAATTTACATTAATTAATTTCTTAAATTTTAGATAGTAATTTCTCATCTCATTTGTTGTTAAATAACAAATATCTGATTTACTAATTGAATGAAATACTTGTGGATGTACTATTGAAACAAATAGATTATAGAGAAAAGATCGTGATTCTAAGTCAAGAAATATATCATGGGACCGAATTACATGAGGAATTTCTAATTTCTTCGAAAGATAATTTCCAACTACACTTGCATAATGAAAAGCATGATGTTGGGATAAAATAATATCAGGATAGAAAGTCTTACTAATTTTTCTAACAAACGTTAACATATTTTGAACATGTGAAAAAACAAGGCTTAATGGAAATTTTATTATTGAACTTGAATATTTTACCTTGAAACTAGAAAATCGCATTTTATAATTTGGGATTTTAATATTAAATGTTTTTCCCATATCACCTGGAGCTAAAACTACTAAATTATTGTCTAATTTAACTAGATGCTCAGTAATTTTTTGAGAATTTATCGCTGCAGCTCCAGTAAGAGGCGGAAAATAATTTACAATATATAATATTCTCATTTTTTTAATTTACTACTCAACTTCTTAATTTTACATTATTTAATTATAATTATTTGATTTTCAAATGAATTCTAAAGAATAAATATTCCCATAATGTTGGATGGCTCCAAAATTTTGAGATACCTTCTGGATACGGTTTAATTTCTAATTTATTATTGAAAATACCATTTATTACTTTTTTAAGTAATGGTAAACCTATGGCTAATTGGAGTAATGGATAAGTAATGAAATTATCATCTCTCGATGGTGTAATTAATCCTTGTTCTAAAATATTTCCTGTATCAATCCCAGGATCTACTAGATGTACAGTTACTCCGCATCTCTTCTTATTATTATCAACCAATGCCCAATAACCCCCATGAAGCCCCCTATATAATGGAGTTATCCCCGCATGAGTGTTAATAAATTTAGCAGATGTACAATTTAATATCTTTTCAGAAATTATTCGTGTTCCATTAATAACAACTACATTAGGATTATGATTTTTTAAAATCTTTATAGTTTCAATTGAATTAATTGACGAAAAATTCACAACTTTAGAATTTTCTATAAAATTCGTATTTAAATTATACTTTTTTTTTATGATCTCAATTTTTTTCTTACTTGTTTTTTTTAAAAACGGAACAATTAATGTTAAGAATAAAAGTTGACCAATTACTTTAAAAAATCCCAAAGATTTTATACGCCGCTTAAAAAAACGAACTAATGGGACATGTTTTTCAATTATAACTTTTTCTATTGTAAAATCGCTTTTTAATGAGTGATAAATGATATTAGTTGATTTATCTTTACCAGATAATATAATAATTTTTTTATTCTTCATTTTTAGTCCTCCATATTTAATAGATGCGCGAGTTCTCCCATATTAAGACTCGTCATCCCATATTTAATTTTCAAAGTTTTAAAATGTCTTAATATTTTCTCAAGAAAATTTAGATTCTTTTTAATATTGACCCCGAAATTATGAGGATGCCACCATAAATGATATATATGCCCTATTCTTGATGTATAAGATAAATCTGATAAAATCCTCTGCAATCGAAAGGATTCTAAAAATTTAAAGTTTTTGGAATACCAATACAGGAAACGACTTGCGGGAAAATTAAAGGGAAATGATTTTAAAACTGTATCTTTTGAATATGAATTATGCCCAGAGATATTAAAATTACGATCTATAAAACGAAAGCCTTTAGTGATAATTGAGATATCTTCTTCTTTTTTTGCTTTATAAATCCAATTTGATTGGTTGCCTCTTAATGCTTTTATTCCCATTTCTTTACAAACATCTAAATATTCATTATTAATCTGATTTCTTGGAAAAACTAAACTTTCAAGTACAATATTATGCTGTTTAGCAATTTTTAATGATACCTCCAAATCATTTTTGAATGTTTCGATATCTTGACCTTTCTCTAAACAATAATAATGAGAGAGCGTATGCGTTCCAATTTCTTGATGCGGATAAGACTTTATTGTTTTTATTAATGAGGGTGCGAAATGAAACGGATCTTCTTCCTCACTAAATCCAATATTTTTAATATGATCATAAGGAATAAGATTACTGTTTATATAGTGAGTTCTTTTGGAGGGTAAATTATGGATTAACTCCTCTCTTGTATTATAGAAAAGGAATCCTACAGTAGCCCAAGTTGCATGAATCTCGTATTTAGCAAACAGTTTTAAGATACGAGGAATAGCTTTTCTTGCACCCAAGATATTTTTTTTATATTTTTCCAGGGGAATTTTATCTCGCATACCCCAATAGAGCTCAAAATCTAAAGAAGTTAGAAATATCCCATTTTCATTAAGTGTTAATTTAGGATTTTGTCTAGTTTTCATGATTTAGTGAAATGCTATAAAAATTTTTATCAGTAAGTACAATTATGTTCAAATTAATAGTTAATAATTAACCCTTTACCATAAATTTAGTGTTTAATTTTCTGTTAATCTTTTTTAAAAATATGAAGAAGTAATTATTTTAAATTATTTTTAAAAAGAGTCTATTTTGAAGTATTCCTTATAAGATTCACTTTATTTGAATGCCAAGATTGTATTTATTTACATACCACTTAAAATATTCTCGTAGTCCTTCTTCTTGGTGATATTTTGGTTGAAACCCAAGCATTTTTGTAGCCTTGGAAAGGTCGGCAAAACTGTGTTTGATATCTCCTAGTCTCGGATCAGTATATTCTAATTTTAAATTCTCTTTTCCAGTTAGTTTTAATATTAACTTTCCAAGATTTGTTAACGTTATAGGGTTTCCAGCACCAATATTAATGATTTCACCAGGTGCTTCTTTGTCACCTGCTAAAATATTGGCTTGAACAACATCGTTGACATAAGTGAAATCTCTGGATTGTTCACCATCTCCAAAAACAATTAAATTTTGATTATTACGTGCTCTATTAAACCAAATTGCTATAACTCCTGTATAAGGAGAGTCATCTCTCTGTCTCGGCCCATAAACATTGAAATATCGTAAAGATGTAGTCTTTATACCGTAAACATGATGATAAGCTTGCAGATATGCTTCACAGGCTAACTTAGCAACCCCATAAGGGGAAATAGGCACTCTTCTCATATCTTCAGTCTTTTTTAAAGTTTTAGCCTCACCATATACAGATGAACTAGAAGCAAAAATAATCTTATTTATATCCAATCTTCTTGCAGCATTTAATATATTCATAATTCCATTGACATTGACATCATTACAATTTTCCGGCATTTTTACTGATTGTGGTACACTAGCAAATGCAGCTTCGTGATAGACTATTTCAGAATCTTCTAATATATCTAATAAAAAGCTTAAATCTCGAACATCTCCTTTATGAAATTCGAAATTCTTGTTTTTCATCGCATTTTCTAAATTTTCTATTCTCCCATTAAACAGATTATCTATCCCTACAACATGAGCACCTAGTTCAAGCAATTTATCTGTTAAATTACTTCCTATAAATCCAGCTGCTCCAGTAACAACAATTTTTTTTTCTTGAAAACTCATAGTAATCCTTTAGAAAGTCTTATTCATTAACGTTAATTTCATGAAAATAATAGTTTATTTTGATTATGATTATATTAAAAAATATATCACATAAAAAATTTTCATATCTTTCTAAGAAAATGAAACAGCTATGTGCTTTAGAGATTTTAGGTTGTCATTAATCATAAAAATAGCTTTTGGGAAAAAGTCTGAAGTGTGAAACATATTATTTACAATTAAGGCAAAAATTTTATCTAAAATCTTTTAATAACTTTAATATACAATTAAAAATTCTAATTTAAAAAATTAATATGTTAAAGAGGAATAAATGAATATTTTAGCTATTGGAGTTCATCCTGACGATATTGAATTTGGAATGGGAGCAACTCTCGCAAAACATATTAAATCTGGACATGAAGTGTCTATTATTGTACTAACAGATGGAGCAAGAGATAATGAGGGAAATTATAAAAAATCTGAGGAGAGGAGAGAAGAATCTATTAGAGCTTTAAAGATTTTAGGCTATACAGAACAGCCAATATTTTTAAATTTACCAAAGGTTACTGTAGATCAATCAACTATTCATATATTAGAAAAAGAAATTTATCGAATAAATCCTGATAGAATTTATACTCTTTCTACAAACGATCGTCATCAAGATCATAGGAATTGTAGTTATTCTGTGTTAAGTGCCGGACGTTATATAAATGAAATTCTTTTATTCGAGGTTTACTCCGTATTTCCAGAATTTTTACCTAATTATATTATAGATTTTTCAAAAGACTTATTAGATTTAAAAATTAAAGCACTTTTTGAATTTAAAAGTCAATTTCAGAATATGGATTTAGTTGCTAAAATGATTGAGGGGATGGCAATTAAAAATAGCTTTATAAATTATGCAAACCAAAAGCGTGAATTAACCTATTCCGAAGCTTTTGAAATAGGTAAAATTGTTAAAAGTTTAAATGACTTTTAAACATAATTATCTTGCTAAGGTGTTTAAAAATAGAACGAAAATGGGTATTCAGAAAATTTCACGAATTAGATAAAGAGAATTTTTTAGAATGGAGAAAGTTAGTTGCAAGGAGAGAGAAAACTAAAGAATATTTTGAATGGGAATATTTTAATGGACCTTGGGGCCCAGCTGAAACATGGTTGGCTGTTGATGGAGACATAATTGTTGGGCAATATTCTACTCTAAGATATGAAGCTTTTTATTTTGGAGAAAAGATGATGGCTTCATTAAGCTTTGACACAGGAACACATCCTGATTATAGGAGGCAGGGGATTTTTAAAACTATAGGAGATCATCACTTTAAAGAGGAGGGAAAGCAAAATATTAATTTTTCTACAGGATTTCCTAATGAAAATTTTTGGCCTGGCGGAAAAAAATTCAATTGGCATGGATTATGTCATATCCCTCTACTAGAAAATCATCAAATCTTTGATATTGACGTTGAAAAAAGTTCTGTTTTTAATATTGTTGAAATAGACAAATTTGATGCTGAATTCAAAGGATTTAGTGAAAATTTTAAAGATGAGATTCCCATTTTTTTAAATAGAACACAAAAATATTTAAATTGGCGATTCGTTGAGAAGCCAAATCTGAAAAATAGGAACTACGATTACTCGAAATTTAAAATATTAGATAACAGTGGAGAAATGATATCATATATTGTAATAAAGATTTTTAAAACAGAAGGACAAACTATTCTTCATTTAGTTGATTTTTTAGCTCCTAATGATGTTGACCTTTTTCAATTCATTCTTAATTTTTTAGTTGAAACTGCAAAAACTAATAATATAAACACAATTTCAATGTTTTTGAATAGATATCAACCCCTAAGCAAATACCTTAGAAAATATGGATTCAGATATGCCGATATAAAACGAGTGTTTATTGTTCGTGCAAATAATGATGTTCTTGATAAAAAGACTTTATTTAAAGAGCAAAACCATTATATAACGATGGGAGATTCAGACGTTATTTAATTTTTGAATTTTGATAAAAATTTGGGATGTACTGCCAAAACTCTTACTGGAATTTTATTAAGTTTAAGTAGTTTTGCAATATTAAGCCTATGTCTTCCATCGAAAAATATGATTTCTCCGTTTCTCCCAATTCCTACAGTAATATCATCATCAAATTTTCTAAAAATAGTTCCACGACCATAATTTAGGAAATTTCCTTCTGATTCAATAATTTCTTTTTGAGTTTTAAGCCCTTCTCTTTTAATCTTATTAAATAGTCTATCATGATATTTATATTTTAAATTAAGTTTTTCAATTGATTTATATTCTTTTCGAATCTCTCCATCAAAATATCTCTTCACTTCGCGTTTATAATAAGGTGTATCTTTCCAATCAATATCTTCAATAAAATGCATATAATAAGATTTATGCTTTATATCTGATTCAAATAATTTTAACTTCTCTTTCAAATCCCAATTTCCATTAATTATTTCAATAGAACCTGACATATTAGGAGATATTAATGGTTTTATAAATTTTAAGAACAACCTCCAATTTGTTTGAACTAAATTTTTCTCATAGATTATACAGTTAGGATTTACATAAATTATATTATATTTACGGTTCATAGAATCTTTAAATAAAAATAACTTTACTTTAAAATCAACAATTCTTAAAATTTCATATAAGTTGTAAATTAAAGTTCTCAAACGAGGATTTTGATTTAATTTAATACTTAGCTGGATAAATATGCTTTTAATAAGATATATGATATGTTTTTTACCTTTCATATAATTCTTGTTCACTTTTATTGTAAATACAAAATTATTTCAAAATTTCTTGATAAAATGAATATTCTTTTTCTGTAATTAACTCTAATGAACAGTTATCTAAAATAAATTTTCTAGCATTCTTTCCTATTTTATTTCTCAAATTTTCATCATTATATAGTTCTACAAGCGCATCTTTAATAGAATTTGAATCCGTTTCGCATAAAAATCCATTCTCTTTATGTTTAATAATATTTTTAATACCTCGTATATTAGAGCCTATACAGGCAATTCCACAACTCATAGCTTCTAATAACACTTTAGGGTTACCCTCAGCAATAGATGGTAAAATGAAAATTGGATAAGTATTTAAGATTTCAGGTAATTTATTGTTAGGAAAGAGTCCAAGAAAATTTACATTAATATTAGAATCTTTTACAATGTTTTTTAATTTCTTCTCATCAGGTCCTTTTCCGATTATATCTAAATAAAAATCATCTAAATCTTTGAAAGCATTAACTAGATTAATTACATTTTTTCCTCGATGTAAATTCCCAATAAACAATATGTGTCTATCTTTTTTTTTAGTTGGGATTGGTTTGAAAAGGTCTACTTCGATGAAATTATAAAAAAGACGAATTTTGTTATTTTTATATTTTTTTTTCAATCCATATTGCTTTATAACATATGGAATGTCATATTCACTTGTTAAAATTATTCCATCAGCCAATTTGTAGGCAATTAACTCGAATATAAATATGAAATAATACCCTACTATATATTTGATAAGATTTTTTAGACCCTTTTTATTCGATCTTACTTTAAAAGCCTTTAGATATTGATACCCCGCCCTTATTATGATTTTCTTGTTATATAATATCTTAGCAATACATGGAATCCAACTTCCATAGACTTGCACAGTTTTAATTATATCAACATTATTAAATAAAGATTTTAGTTTAAATGGGATAAATAATGATTTAATGAGCTCTAGTGGGTAAGATCTTGATTTTAAAAGATTAGGTATAAGAATTACTTTAATTTCTTCCAATAATTCACTATAATTAAAGTCATTTTGACTTCCAAATGTTAAAAAATTGCATTTTACATTTTTTTTGATTAGTTCTTTGTATAAAGCGATTTCTCGAAAGATTATTCCTTTATTATACCATCCCTCTAAAGTTTTACCGTATGTAAAAACCAATAATACTTTCATTTTAATTGAAGGAAATAAAAAATAACTATTAATCTTTATTATATTTTTAGTAATCTATTTTCCAACTTAGTCAATTCATATATTCTAGAACTAAGGGTATTCTGGTCGTCAGTAATTTTAACCATCATCATCTTTTTAAAGTCATAATGATTATTTAATTGCTTAAGAATCCATTCCTCAATTGTCTTTCCTTCATAAGCTCCAAAATAATCTGAAAATCTTTCTTTTAAACAAGCTACTTCGAAGCCGATTGGATTGTATTGAAAACTAAACTTATTTCTATCATCATAGAAAATTTTATTATTTAAATATTCTAAAGATTGAAGGACCATCTTTTTTAATTTGTTATCTTTCCATAAAAACAAATTTCGATCAATATTAAACAAATCTGATAAAGCTAAAAGCGAAAAAGATAGATATCCTCTTGACATCTTGGCAAAATAACTTTTTGCAGCTAAATTTTTTACTTTTGTAGCATATTGATCAAATTTGCCCCTTTTATTGTAAAAAATATCTTCCTTGATGTGCATTCGTATAAATTTATTAAATTTAATAATAGAAGGTAATCGTTTAAAGAATTTATCTAAACTATTTAATATTTTATCGTTATTGCAAATCCTTGCAATTTTAAATGCCATAACGGAAAACCATAGTTGTTGATTGAATGTTTTATGTATCTTTAATATTTCTCCTTTTAATCCCAATACATGCCATAAACATAAATCCTCATCAAAACTATGCTTCAAAATAAGATCTTCAGCTAAATTAAGATAATTAGAATCATTGAAATATTTATATGCTTCGATAAGGGATTCAAGTGCCCATGCCTGTCCAATTAAACCATTACTCTGCATGATTTTATTCTCAGATTTTATACAATAAAAGGAATTTTTATATGGTCTAGCTTCTTCTGATGTCAAATAGGTATAAGCATTTTTAGCAGATTTTATGAATATATCTTCATTAGTTAGATTATAAGCTTTTAAAAGAAGAATTGCCCAATGTGATGTTACTCGAACTGGAGTATCTTCATTGTTCCAAGGTCCATTATGCCCAGATGGAAAGGATCCATTTTTTTTTTGAATTTTGAGAGCTGCATTTGCCGAATTTATAATTAAATCATTTATATGAACATTTTTATCCATTTTAATCCCGTTTTTATATTTAAAATTTTTCTATGTGTATTATATCTGCTGTTTTTTTACGTCCTGGGGGATGAGGTTTTGTTAAAGGTAATTTACCAATAGGAATTATACTAATGATTTGAAAGTGTTCAGGAATTCCAAATAATAATTTTATTTTCTTCATTTTTTTTACTTCGGGAACTTCCTTTTTACCAAAATTGACCCAACAAGCACCAAATCTATTAATATGGGTCATCAACAAAAGATTTTGTATGGCAGCGCCAGCATCTAAATATGGAGTATAATTGACTTCATCTCCTTTGTAAGCTTGTAAATTAATAAGAACAAGAATACAATTTGGTGCATTTTCTACAAATTTTTGTCCTCTTATTTCTGAGAGAATTTTAATCTTATTTTTATCTCTCGTTAGTAAAAAATGCCAAGGTTGTCTATGAGATGATGATGGTGCCCATTTTGCTGCGTTAATAAGTATTTCAAAATCTCTTTCTGTTAATTCACCCTCCTGCCATGAACGAATACTTCTTCTATCTTTTATGATATCTAAGAGTGAGGTATCATCAAGAGTTTTAGAAAGACTGTATGCCTTTTGTTCTATTTGTTTTCCAAATAATACATTTTCAAACCATTCAGTTTCTTCTTTTGAAAGAATTTTTCTCTTTTTGGCCTCATGATATAATTTTCTGCCCCAAATCATAGAATAAAAATCAGTAGAATTTTCAATATTTCCATGTTTTTCAATTGCATGTACTCGGGCTCTTAATAATGCCTCTAACTTCTCATTACTTAGTTTTTTAGTATTCTTTAAAAATAGGAAATTTAATATTTTTAATCCTTTTTTTATTTTTTTAATCATTTCAAATGTGTTTTTTGTTTTATATGATTATTCTTTTTTTAAATATTCAATTATTAATATTTATTATTTAATTAATGTTTAATATATTAAGAATGAAAGTTTTGCTTATAACACCATCACCTCCAGAATATCTTGGAGGTTTAGCGCTTTTTAGTAAAGATTTGGCTATAAATTTACAGAAATCTGGTGTTCAAGTTGATATTTTAACATCTACATTAAGTAAAAAAGGGCCGATACTTGAAATATTGGATGGAAGTATTAATGTATTTAAGCAAAAAGTATATTTATTTCCAGATAACGATAATATCTTGAAAATTAAAAACCCATTATTTTTAATATTTAAATATTTAAAAAAAAATGCCAACAAATATGATTTAATTCATGTACACTCTTACATATATTTTTCTACGATTCAAACATTTATAAACAAAATTTTATTCAACAGCAAGATACCTGTTATATTACATCTTCATGGGGGAATACAAACCGAAGAATATAGTGCAACTAATAAAATAGAAAAAATAATGCTTTTATTAAAAAAATATATTTTCGATATTGTTAATGGAAAATTCATTATAAATAAGGCTGAGGCAGTAATATCTGTATCTAAAGATGATATTCTAGCCATGAATAAAGTTTTTAGAATCAATAGGAAAAAAAATAATTATTTTTTACCAAACGTAGTGGATTCAAACAAGTTCATAAAACTAAACAGCATAAATAGAAAGTATATTGGATTTATTGGAAGATTAACCAAAATAAAAGGAATTGATTTATTTTTACTACTCATTAAGAAATTAAATAATGTGAATAAAAATCAAAAATTTCTAATAATTGGAGAAGGACCTTATATAAATGAAGTGAAAGAAGCAATTAAAGAATATCCCATAAAATTTTTAGAGCGTGTTGCTCATAAAGATATGGTTAAATATTATAATCAATGTGAGATATTTGTTCAAACATCCCGAGCAGAAGGTTTACCAACTTGTATCTTGGAAGCATTATCATGTGAAGTCCCTGTTGTTGCAACCAATGTGGGGGGGACGAATGAAATCGTAAATAATGATAAAACAGGATATTTATTTGAAAATGGAAAAGTAGACCAAGCAATCGAATACATTAACTTAATAAAAAAGAATAATACCTATAATGAGCTTGGAAGAAACGGCAGAAATTTAATAAAACAAAAATTTTCTTGGGATGCCATTACAAAAAAAATAATATTAATATACAAAAAAGTTTTAAGCGAAAAAAATTAGGTTTTCAAACTTTTAAATATTCTTCTTCTAATATTTCTTTTTATATATCTATAAGAATATCTGTGTACAATTGGGAATAAATAAAATTTTGTGAAGGAAAATAATGATTTATAAAAATACTTTTTTAACTTAATAAAAGATTCTCCATATATTCTCTGATTGATCTTAATAGGGATTTCACATGATTTAAAATATGGTATTATTTTAAACAACATTTCGAGTGTTATAGAATAATTAGATTCACATTGCAAGTAATTCACAACTCTCGATGATAATGCCCTATAGCCCATAGTCGGATCCGAAATTCTTTGACCAAGTATAAGTGATAATATTAAACTCATTACTTTTGAACTAGCTTTTTTAATAGTAGTCATATCATAGTAATATTGAAATCTGTTTCCTATGACATAATCATAATTTTCTTCTACAATTGGCTTAATAAAATTCTTAATATATTTCGGTTCATGTTGTCCATCAGCGTCTATTATTATTATTATATCATATTTTTTTTTTCTACAAAATTCCAATCCTGTTTGAATTGCTGCTCCATTACCTCTATTAATAGGATGATGAATAAGAATAGTATCATAGCTACTTGCAATTTCAAAGGTTTTATCTGTAGAACCATCATCTATTACAATTATATCTAATTTTTCAGAAATATTCTTTGGAATTAAAGAAAGTGTTTTACCTATATTCATTTGTTCATTAAAAGCCGGCATTATTATTCCAACTTTTAACCCAGGAAAAATTAATTGCTCCTCTATCTTGGAATCCTTATTCTTTTTATAATAAATATTATTTCTTTTATCAGGAATTGTCATATCCATAATAGAGGTTCTATTCTTTCTAATTTATTATTAAATTATTTCTAAAATTTTAATAAAATTTTATTAAAATAATATGTTTATTTTATATAAATTTATTCAATCAACCATTTAAATGATTAAACAGATTATTTAATACACTCGATATAAATATTAACTATTTTTTTTACAATATTTTCCCAAGAATATTTTTTTCTCGCCAATAACATATTATTATTTTGAATTTCCTTTAATTTTTCATCATTTAGGGTTAAAGCTTTAATTAATTTTTCTGATAACTGAGAAATATTTTTAGGCTTTGCCAAAAATCCATTTTTATTCTCAACTATGGCTTCAGGTATGCCTTCCGTCGCAGATGCGACAATAACTAAACCGATAGATAATGCTTCAGCAATACTTAAAGGAAAACCTTCATGAATAGAGGGTAAACAAAATATATCAGCAGAGGAGTAAAATTCAGGCATCATCTCTAGGGGAATCATATCCATAAAAGTAATGTTATTCAAGATGTCTAATTCTGCTGCAAGCTTTTTTAACATATTTTCTAAATTTCCATTTCCAAGAATAAAGAAATGAACTTTATGATATTTTTTAATTACATTAGGCACAGCTCTTATAAGATATTCCACTCCTTTTTGGGCATCTAATCTACCTACAAAAACCACTTTTTTATAATCATTTTTTCCATTAAGATACTTATCAAAAAAATCTACACGAGATGTAATTGTAAACTCGGAAGTATCTACACCATTTGGTATTACAGTTAATTTATTTTTTTTAATATCTAGTTTTAATAATCTTTCCTTAAGAGATTCACTTACACAAATAATCTTTTTTAAAAATCTTTGATAAATATGCTTTGTAATAATATTATCAAAAACATTTTCTATAATTCCTGAAATCCCAACTTCTAATCTTCCTTGAACATTTACAAACATAGGCCGTTTAAAAACAAATTTATTCATAACTGCTGTTAACCATGAGATTGGAAACAATCTCCCTTGTGCGTGTATTAATTGTATATTATGTTTCCTTATTATTCTTGGTAATTTTAATAACATTAATGGATTAAATCTTAGACTAGAAACCTGAGTTATTCCTTTAGTTCAGGAGGATTGTAAGATTTAAACCTATACACTAAAAAACCATTCAATTCATGAAATTTCCGTCTCTCATCGGCCCATTTACTAGTAACCACAACAACTTTATGACCAAATTTACTCAAAAATTTTGCCGTATTATAGGCTGCAGTCTGAACTCCTCCTCTTTTAGGCGGAAAAACTTGGGATATTATTAAGATATTCATAGTGTAAACATTAATTAGCTATACTCATTTGAGGGTTTATAAAGATCTTAAACAATATTTATATAAAGTAAAAATATTTAATCATTAAATAAGATTATTTCAATTATTCAAAAAAAATATTGATTTTAGGAGAAAATGGATATAAGCAAAAATTATTTACCGAACTTTTTTCTAGTAGGTTTGGTTTTTTTCCTATTTTTTTTCCTTCTCTCAATATTGGGCTTTTTTTTTTTACTTCATATTAACAAATATATTAGGAGAAAAGAAGGAGTATCATCTATCTCATCACTTGAACAACTTTTTTTATCTTTCGGAATTGGACTTTCAATATATATAAGTCTAAGTTATTTGCTGGATTTGTGTTCATTATTTAATTTTTATACAGCTTATCTATCTATAATAATCTTTGATATTCTTTTTATTTTATATTATTCCCGTAAAAATTTAGATAAATTAAAAATAAAATTAAATAAAGATACTTTTAAAGATAATTTGAAAAGGTATTTTTTAAGTAAAGATAATATATTTTACCTGGTAATTCTGATTTTTACATTAATAACAATCTTTACAATTCAATGGATAATTATTACCGAATCAACATCATTAAATTACACTGATCCATTTAAATGGTATACTGACACTTTTTATTTATTAGATAATGGCCATATTGATTATTATAATGTAGATTATAATTATCCAGCAGGATATACATTTTTTAATGCAGGAGTATTATTAATTTATCCAGATTATCTTTTTGGATATTATTACTTTAAATTTATACCATTATATTTTATTTTTCTTTATATAATTATTACTTTTAAAATAATTAGAAAGCTGTTTAATAAGCGATATTTAATTCTGCTATCGCTATTATTACTCCTCACTTCGAAGTATTTTTTATCAAGAACACTCCTTTATTTAGCTTCATCATTAGCATCTGGATTGCTAATAATCTCTTTATTAATAATTATAAATAAGTATCCAGATTATCTTTTGGGATTCTTTATAGCAGGATTATACCTTATCCATAGTTTAACGGCTTTTTATTATCTCTTTGTGCTTTCGGGTTTTTATTTATTCAGATTTGTATTTGTAATAAGGGGACGTAAAAATTTTATAGAACAATTCAAATCAATTATAATTTTAATTTTTATAATTTTTATACTTTTAACTCCCTATTTGCTTAGCATATATTATATTTATAATGATACTATTTTTGATTTTTTTTACTATTTTATTGGACGTTTTGAGCAAGATTATTATGCTTCCACTATAGAACATTCAAAACATTTTTCTCAAGGATTAATTAAGTTAATTTATCCCTTAGAATACTTTAAACCATTCATAGATGTAAAATTATTAGATATAATGGATGATGCATTAAAAAGATCAATTTATTTTTTCTTTATATGTTCATTTATTGGATTGTTTATATCTCTCAAACCGAAAAAGGGTTTTAAAGAGGTAGAAACTTTGATATTTTTCAAATTTTTTATAATTACTATAATAATTATCTTTTTTCTACCATTTTTCTTTCAGAACTTACAATTTTTCATTAAATTCAGAAAAAGAATATTAGAAAGTTTTAGTTTGCCTATAATTATAATGGCTCTATATGCAATTGAATGGATTGTAAATCTAAGTAAAAAATTTACAGATTATCTTATTTTAAAATTTAATGTCTATAGAAATCTTATAAACAGTAAAAAATTTTATTCAAAGCTTATAAGAATAGAATCTATTATAGTTATATTTTTAATTGCATCAACAAGTTCTTCTTTTATGATACATCGATATCCAGATTATTATTATTATTATGAAGATGAGTTAGTAGAGGTAGTTCTTTATCTAAGAACTCATGCTGAATCAAATTCTAAAATTCTTCGTGAAGATTTCGATTCTGCTGTCATATTTCGAATGCTTTATGATATGAAAATTAAGAAATTTGATGTAAATGAAACTTCCTCGTATGAAGATCTTAAAAACGAAATACATGAAAGAGATATAGACTACTTAATTTTTTCTAAGGATTATTTCGATAATAATACGATAGAGGATTCACTGTGCGATAGCTCAAGATTTAAAGAATTACTAGAAAATGATGAATATATATTATTTAAATATAAAAGATGATAGTGCCACACACTTGAACATAATTAGGCTTACAACCAGAATATATCCTGATAAAGCAGGTCCAGCAGTTTATGCGTATTCGTTATCAAAATATGTATCAAATAAAAATTTTAATTTTTTTAATATTACCTGCCAACCCCAGGGAGTAACAATTAAGAAAAAATTAATAAATCCTTATTTTGAAATTAATTACTTGCCTATATTAGCTCCTCAATGGGATGCTAAAATATATGAACATTTGCTATTTTTAGTTAAATTTGGAATCAAATCAATTAAAAAAATTGTAAAAATCCACAGAAAAAATAGAATTGACCTGATTCATTGTGATAATCCCGCCATAACAGGATTAATTGCCGTAATAATAAATCGTATATTTAATATACCCTATATTTATACTCATCACGGTCTTGACTCTCACTTTAAATTAAATTTTTTAGTTGAGTTAAGGTTAGTATATAGGTTTTCGATTTACCATATTATTGTTAGTAGAAAAATGAAAAGGTTTTTTGAAAAGAATAAATTAGATACAAAAAAACTAGTATGGATTCCGGTTGGGATTGACTTAAGTAAATTTTTTCACGTTGAAAATCTAAATGAGAAAAAAAAAATAATTAAAGAACTAAATCTTACACATATAATAGATGTTAATGATTTTATCATACTTTACGTAGGGTATATGGATCTTAAACAAAAAGTTCTTGGGATGATAGATTTTTTAGTTGGGTTCAATAACTTCTTAAAGAATATAGATGAGAATCAGAAGAAAAAGATGAAATTGTTATATATTGGTGAAGGAAAATACAAATCTCTATTAGAAAATGAAATAAATAAACTAAAATTGAAAGATCATGCCCTTTTATTAGGTATTACCTTAGAAATAGAGAAATTTTATGCTATTTCAGATTTTAGTGCTCTAACATCCTATATGGAAGGTTTTCCTATAGTTTTATTAGAAGCAGTCGCTTCAAAAGTTCCATGTATTTGTACAGATGTAGGAGAAGTCCAAGAAATTGTGGATGAAAATTCTATTATCCCCTGTGGAAAAAGAGAAGATATTGCAGCTAAACTTAAATCTTTCTATGAAAATC
>Ga0114923_10001513_pt1 | contig 16144 bp, 12 predicted proteins | sample SumtaG_FD_89578 | JGI IMG/M metagenome (GOLD analysis project Ga0114923, IMG submission 89578) | Deep subsurface microbial communities from Indian Ocean to uncover new lineages of life (NeLLi) - Sumatra_00157 metaG | ecosystem: Environmental > Aquatic > Marine > Oceanic > Sediment | place: near...
ACCCCTTTTGTAGACGGAACATCTTTTAACAATACAAAAGTAATTTGTTTTACGGTGGTATTTTGTCGGGAATTCCCTGCCCAAGGTGGACAGCCGGCAACAATGATTGATTTGATTGATGGCAGCTCTTCTCAGCATAAATTTAGAGTGTACATGGGTAGTACTGGTTTTGTGTATATTGAGGGTCGTAATTCATCTGATACATTAATTCTGAGTGTAGCAATATCAAATAATGGTGGTAGTTGGGCAGGTGGGGCGTTACACGGACTTGCGGTTGTCATTGACTTGGCAGATGTAACTAAACGCGAAATACGCATGGATAATGTAGACATTACGGACAATGCCGCCTACGTTACATGGATCACCTATACAAATGACACGATAGATATTGTAGATACCGGAGCAGCCCCTAATGAGTGTGATTATGGTTTTGGTATAGATATGGTTGCAGCTCGAGCCTACGGAGTTGGGGGCGGAGGTACAGGTTTTGCCGCAGGCTTAGATTCACTAGGTTTTCTATCTTTTGATGATAGCTGTTCTCTTGTACCAAAAGCGCTGTGGAGTGTGGATGGATGGTATCGGGATCCAGGCAAATGGGAAGGTTGGTATATCACCCAGCCACAAGTATTTTTTGGACCTAGCTTTTATAGAAATACCGGTAAAACCGAACCAGCCACTTATAATGAATCCGTTAATTTTGAAAAGACATTTAGTGCAACGACAGATGCATATGGAACACCCGGTGACCATCTTCTTCAAGATCCAGCCACTATAATTAATAACGGTATAGGAGCAAAGATAACTCCATGAGTATAAGACCTTGGAATTTTCCGTGTTGGCAAGATAGGGACGAAGGTCCTCCTGTAGCCCGTGGTATCCGGGGTATGGTATCTGAATGTGGCCCTGGAGCACTAAATCCTGCAGCTCAACCTTTTGTTAACAATATTTGTACAATTATCTTCAGTTTTCTATTTAGAAGTGGATGGTCAGATAGTTCTGTAGCAGGTGGATTCTTTAGTATTGGGGAAGTAGGAGCTTTTGGACAAAACCCACCCCTCGCTGTTTTTTACATTGACGACGGCAGTGGAAATATTGTTTTACGTATCCTCTCCCGGAATACCAATACAGGGACTGAAAGATATAATTTTGATTTAGGTGACGAAGATGGGGTGAGTTGGTTAGCAGATGATAAATGGTATCAGGTAGGGCTCTGTTTGACCGCTACGGGCTTATCTTATGCTGTGAATGGTAATCCGGGGTGTACCGTCGTTAAAACGCTTGACAACCCGGGAGCTTCGGAATTCCACGAAGGATCCGAAAGGCTCTTTGTAGGATCCTCTGCCGCCACAGGTGCATCAAATCCTATTTTCATATCTTCCGGTTGGCCTACTTGTGTAGTTGGTCCTGCTGCCATGTCTGCGGTTGCTTTAGATTTCTCAGATCTTGTCACACGAAACAGAATTTGGGATTCAAATGGAGATTTTAAGAATCCCGGAGAGAATGGTTCATTGTGGTTGGGAGATACCTATTCCGCACAGAGACCATCTATTTGGTTACCCAATGGTTCTGCTCAATTTGAGAATGGTTCCTTTGGAGTAACGTGGACTACGCGTAGTGGAGGTGGATCAGGATATGTTACAACACCTGGTTGCCTAAGGAAACAATACGAATGATTACTCATAAATATGGTAAAGGATCCCGACGCTGTTTAAAAACATGTCATCCAATCCTACAAGAAATTGCCAAGGAAGCTTTACGTATAAGTCCATATGATATTACAATTATCTATGGGTTAAGAGGAGAGGAAGAACAAACAGCCCTGTATATGTTAGGAAAGAGTAAACTACAGTATCCCCTTTCCAGACATAATCGTACGCAGGATGAAAATGTGATGCATCAATGGGAAGTCAGTGATGCTTTGGACTTCGCTCCATACAAAGATGGGATTGATTGGGATGATGGGCTTGCTTTTGCAGTAGTAGCAGGCTGTTTTATGGGTGCTGCAGAGAATTTGGGTTATCGCCTCAGGTGGGGTGGTGACTGGGACATGGACGGACAAACAACGGACCAGACTTTTATGGATCTGGGTCATTTAGAAATTTACTGGAGAATATGATATGTGGAGTACACTCTTATCCAAGTTAGCCGGAACTCTTCCAGATTCCGTAATTGGGTATTACAAGGAAAAACGTAAACTCAAAAATGCGTTAAAGTTGGCTAAATTGGACGGCAAGATAGCCATACAGAAAGCTGCGGATGAACGAAAGGCTGCTCAGCAACACCACATACAAACTTGGGAAATGTCATACGTAAACCAACAAAGAGAATCGATTAAAGATGAGATCGTATTGGCTGTTTTCTTATGGCCCTTCGTTGGAGTATTTATTCCCGGAGTCCAGGATTATGTATTATTGGGGTTTGATTACTTGGCAAAAGTACCATATTGGTGGGTTGGTTTAGTTGTATCCATCTCTTTAGCTATTTATGGTATACGGCATCGGCAGGCCAGTAAAATACAGGCTCCTGGACTTCGTACGTCGGATACCCGCGTAGAAATATCACCTCGTTCTGTTATTCCACACGAATAACCTATATAATTCAATACATACATGGGAATAAGAATTCATGGCTGACGAACAGATTGTTGAGACCCTTGACCGGGCAGAACTCAGAGTAAAGACTGATTGGGCAAATCCACCTAAACTGGAAGACCTCAAACAGGATTATATGGATGCAGCAAATCATCATAATAATCATGTTACGCAGGTAAATACCTGGCTAGACAACTTGAATGTGACGGGTGCTGCTAAACCTAAATTCCGTAAAGGTCGCTCACAAATTGTACCGAAGCTCATCCGCAAACAAGCTGAATGGCGCTATGCTGCCCTGTCTGAATCTTTTCTTTCCCATGAGAATTTGTTTACTACTGAACCGGTCACTTTTGAAGATAGGGATGCCGCAGAACAAAATGGTTTAGTCATCAATAACCAATTTAATACAAAATTGGATAAAGTTGCCTTTATTGATGAGTATGTACGAGCAGGTGTGGATGAGGGTTCCATCATAGTCCGTGTTGGTTGGGATTTTCAAGAAGAGGAAATTGAAGTAGAGAACTTGGTTCCTACTCCTATCACTAATCAATTTCATAAAGATATGGTGGAACAAGCTGCTGGACTCATGATGCAAGATCCAGAGGGAGCATCACAACAGTTACCCCCAGAGCTATTACAGACGGCTCAATTGTCCCTAGAAATGGGAGAATTAGTAGAACTCAAGGTGGATCCTGATGAGCCTACACGTAAAGAAAAACGTACTATTCTAAATCAACCTACGGTAGAGGTTACCGATTTTAGTTCTACTATTATCGATCCAACATGTAAAGGTATTTTGGATAATGCTGCCTTTATTATTCATAAGTTTGAAACGAGTAAGAGCGATCTAGAGAAAGATGGTCGGTATGTAAATCTTGATCATATCAACATAGAACGCAATGCCATACAAAATGCAGAGACCGATACTGAACAATCTGAAGATACGGGCTCATTCAATTTCAAGGATAAACCTAGAAAGAAATTTGATGTATTTGAGTATTGGGGTTTTTGGGATATTGATAATACAGGGATGACCGTTGCATTTGTCTCAGCCTGGGTTGGTGACGTAATGATTCGCTTGGAAAGATCTCCTTTCCCTGATGGAAAATTACCCTTTGTACTTATTCCGTATTTACCTAAACGGAAGAGTGTATATGGCGAACCTGATGGCTCCTTACTTGAAGATAACCAGAAGATTGCGGGAGCCGTGACTCGCGGTATGATCGACATGATGGGTCGTTCAGCCGTTGGACAGATAGGGTATCGAAAAGATGCCCTGGATGTTACCAATCTTCGTAAATTTGAAGCCGGAACGGATTATTCTTTTAATGCCAATATTGATCCTCAAATGGCATTTCATACTCACAAGTTCCCTGAAATACCACAATCCGCTCAATTCATGTTGCAGTTACAAAACAATGAAGCAGAATCATTAACCGGCGTAAAAGCCTTCCATGGTGGGATTAGTGGGGAAGGGTTAGGCAGGTCTGCTACTGCTGCCAGGTCCGCTATTGATGCGGCCGGTAAGAGGGAATTAGGTATACTCCGCAGACTCGCTAGTGGAGTAGTACAAATTGGTAGGAAAGTTATGGCGATGAATGCTGTTTTTCTATCAGAAGAAGAAATAATTCGCATAACTAACGAAGAGTTTGTTACAATTAAGCGGGATGACCTCCAAGGTAAGGTTGATATTAAGTTAAAGATCAGTACCGCAGAGGCCGATGATACCAAGGCACAGGAGTTAGCATTTATGTTGCAAACGACTGGGCCCAACTCGGATCCAGCAGAAGTGCGGATGATCCGGGCAGAAATAGCCAAGTTACGCAAGATGCCTGAATTGGCTAAACGAATTGAAGAATTCCAACCGCAACCTGATCCGTTGGCGGTTAAGAAGGCAGAATTGGAAATTGAATTACTTGTAGCTGAGATTGATAAGACAAAATCGGAAGCTGAAGAAAATAGAGCTGAAGCACAGTTAGACCGCTCACAAGCAAGTAAAGCTGACTCAGAAAGAGATTTGAAAGATCTGGAATTTGTTGAAACAGAATCCGGGGTAACACAGGAAAGAGCAAAAGAAGTTGTAGGTGAACAAGCTCGTGCAAATGAGAACTTAGAAGTCACCAAAGCAATACTTTCACCAGAAAGTGGCAATACCCAATCCGGGCAACCCACTCAATGAGGAGTAAGTAGTAATGAACGAGGTAGAACGCAATATTCAAGAAATTGAAATAACTATTGAAGAGGCTAAAGCCTGCCAAACTAGAAAGAATACACTTTTACGCTTGTATGATAATCCAGACTTTAAAGATATTATCCTGGAAGGATTTTTTAAAGAAGAAGCTGAACGTATTGTAAGTTTGCGAGGTTCTCCAAATTGTCGTATGGGTGAACAGGGTGCAATGCAATATGCCTTAGCTAATGATATAATTACCAGTATTGGCGGTTTACGACAATTTTTGATTACAATAGAAACAAGAGGTAATGCTGCAGATCAGGCTCTTGTTGCTGATGAAGAAACTCATCAACAACTTCTAAATGAACAGTTAGGCGTTTCGGAGGTGTGATATGTCAAACGAAGACAACAATGCACCACTGAAAACAGTAGCGGAACTTACAGACGCTGAAATTATGGGTATGGATTCTCCAGAGAGTTTAATACCTCCTGAAGAAAACAAAGAAAACAAAGAAAACAAAGAAAACGAAGATAACGAAGATAACGATAATTCTGACGCTGAGGGTGACACCTCAGCAGATGACCAGGCTGCGGACGGCGAATCCGACGAGGGTAACGATTCAGAGAATACAGGTGGTACTGACTCTGAAGATAGTTCCTCAGAAGACCAAGGCGATGGCGCAGGTGATACCTCTACTGATAAGGATGATGGTGATGACACTGAGAGTACGGACTTAGATTCATCTGGAGATTCTTCCGAAGACGACCAATCTTCGGATCAGGATGATTCAGACGATGATGAGGAAGATTCTGATTCAGATACCATCAATTTTGAAGTAGAGTATAAGAAGCTCATGGCTCCTTTCAGGGCTGCCAAGCGGGAAGTATCATTAAATAATATTGATGATGCCCGTCGCTTGATGCAAATGGGTGTAGATTATTCTCGGAAGATGGAGAGTATGAAACCTCATATGCGGGTAATAAGAACCCTGGAGAAAGCCGGACTTCTTGATCCTAAAAAGATCAACTTTTTAATTGACCTGGACCGAAAGAGTCCAGAGGCGATTAAAAAGCTCCTCAAAGATGCTGACATTGATCCAATGACATTATCTAATGAGGACGACGTGGAAAACTATTCTCCCACTGACCATACTATGGGCGATAAGGAATTAGCGGTCACGGAAGTTCTTGATAAAATTAAGGGCAATCCGTCCTTTAACAGAACCGTTGAAGTTATCACCAATGAAATGGATACGAAGAGTAGAACCATGTTGCAAGACAATCCTGCAATTATTGCTATGATTGATGAGCACATCGACTCAGGAATCTATGATCAAGTCATGGATAGAGTCGCAAGTGAGCGAACTTTCGGGCGTCTTGTGGGCCTGTCTGATCTGAATGCCTATTACCAAATTGGCGATGCAATGCATAAAGCTAATGCCTTTAAAGGGGTAGACCAGCTTAGCAACACCGACAATGGAGAGGACAATCAGAACTCAGCACAGGATTCTGGATCAGATTCAGCGAAAGCTGAAAAACAGCGAAAGAATCGCAAACGTGCTGCAAGTTCTACCAAAAGTGGAATAAGCGGTGGGAAAGCGGCTCCAGATTTTTCACAGATGTCTGATGCAGAGATCGAAAAATTTGATTCGTCGACCCTAACGTAATGTAAACTCAAAAAATAAGGAGTGCATTATTATGCCTTTTGAAAATCCTCACGGTTACGGAAATACCGCAGGAACTACATCTGATGTAGGCCCCCAAATCCGGGTCGATTTCTATCGACGGAGAGCACTTGTTGAAGCTGCCAAAGAAATGTACTTTGGACAATTGGCCAATGTGACCAATATGCCGAAGAACATGGGTAAGACCATCAAGTTGTTCCATTACATGCCTTTGCTCGATGATCGCAACCAAAGTGATCAGGGTATCCAAGCTGATGGTGTTTCGTTAGTTGCAGATTTTGTAGTAGCTACGACCATCGTTACCCACGTTTTGAAATTGGTCGCTCCTGCGGCTGATGGTGGACGTACTTACTACTTCTGGGGTCAAGCTCAGGGTGGTAGCATTGGTGCTGCAAAGACTGCTGCTCAAAATGTAGCTGAAGGACAGGAATTTAGCTGGTTGATTATGAACGGCTGGATCCCATCTTCTGATGCTAACTATGCTGCTGGCGTAGTTACTATTGAAGCTGCTGGTTGGACAGAAACTACAGAAACCACTGGTGACGAATTCACCGATTACGGTAATCTGTATGGTTCAAGCAAGGACGTTGGTACTATTACGGCTAAACTGCCTGCACTCACCGAGTTTGGTGGACGTGTAAACAGGGTTGGTCATAAGCGTATCATGTTGTCAGGTACTCTTGAGAAATTCGGTTTCTTCGACGAATACACCCAGGAAAGCTTGGATTTTGATACAGATGATCAGCTTCTCAGCCACATCACCATGGAAGCCGTTAAGGGCGCCAACGAAATAACGGAAGATCAACTCCAGATCGACCTTCTGGCAGCAGCCGGCGTAATTCGTTATGCAGGTATTGCCACTAGTACGGTTTCTCTGGCGGGATCTACCGCTGCAGCTAACTTGGAAGACGTGATCGCATACGACGACCTCGTGAAGTTGGATATCGAGCTTGATCAGAACCGGACACCAAAGAACACTCAGTTGATTTCTGGTTCACGTATGATCGACACTCGTGTCATCAATGCTGCTCGTTATGCTTACATCGGTAGCGAACTCCAACCTGCAATCATGCGGATGACTGATTATCACAGCGACAAAGCATTTATCCCGGCAGTACAGTATGCTGACGGTGGTACGCTTGCTCGCGGTGAGTTCGGTGCCGTAGGTAATTTCCGCATTATCGTTGTGCCGGAAATGATGCATTGGGACGCTTCTGGTGCCTCAGTTGGCAATACGGCTGATGAAGTCGTTAACTGGTCAGCAGACGAATCAGGTGTCGCCAAGGTTAACGTTTACCCGTTCCTGGTTGTTGGTGACGGCTCCTTTACGACTATAGGTTTCCAGACTGATGGGAAAACTGTAAAGTTTACCATCACTCATAAGAAGCCTGGTCGTGATACCGCTGATCGCAATGATCCGTACGGCGAGGTTGGGTTCTACTCAATCAAGTGGTACTACGGCTTCATGACTCTGCGCTCTGAAAGGATCGCTCTTCTGAAGTCGGTTGCTACTCTCTGAGTAATGCAACAATAACCGGAATCCCCACCATTTGGTGGGGATTCTATTGACAATAGAATTACACTGGACTAGAGGATATTGATATGACTGACAATACAGCATTAGAAGTACTCAAATCCCGAGCTGATGCGCTCGGATTACCATACCATCACCGCGCAGGACCTGATAAAATTGCGGACATAATTAATGCCCATTTGGTTCAGAATCCTTATGCGGAAGCAGATCTAGAACCCCAAGTTGAACCACGTATGGTTGAAATTGCTGGGGTAATGTGCGATGTTTCACATGTACCAGAAGTTGATCCTAAGATGGGTGGCGTACTCGACGAGAAGGGTTTCAAGGTATTTAGAGACAACCTAGCATCTAAGATTCGTCCTGCCCACTCGAGACTTAGACGTGTTCGGTTACAGAATATGAATCCGGCTAAGAAAGACTGGCCTGGTGAATGGATATCTGTAGGTTCCGCTAAATTAGGAACGTTCAAAAAGTATATTCCTTTCAATGGTGAGCCCTATCATATTCCGCAGATTATTTACGATATGCTAAAAGAGAGGCAATGCACTGTATTTTACAATGCAAAGAATCCACAGGGCGGCCCGGATATCCGTAAGGGTAAGTTAATGAAGGAATATGCTGTTGAAGACCTTCCGCCATTGACTCGGGAAGAGTTGGATGACTTAGCTGCACGTCAAGCCCTCGCCGGTAATGGTTTATAAAAGGATAAATGATGACTGAGCATAGCCCCGACCAAATACAGAAACCTACGTTTCCACAATTCACGAACTTGGCCCTCAACGAGGGCCTGTTCGATCAACTGATGAAATCCGTAGAGTTTCATCTGGATAAAGAATATAAACAGAGCCGATTACGTGGTACAGAATATGCCAAGGTGTACGTCGGGGCTATCCAGGGTGTTATGCAATACACTACCCAGTATTTACTGGGCACTATGCTTATTACAGAACAGAGAGACAAAGCAAAAGCTGAAATTAGTTTAATTACCTCACAAGAAAATCTCATTGATGAACAAATAGCAATGAGTCTACTGGAACAAGAGAGGATCCGGTATGAAATTGATACCTTACTCCCCTTACAGGCAACCAAGCTTCAGTCAGAAATTGATGTACTCGACAATCAAGTACTGAAAATTACCGCAGAAATTGCACATCTGGTGGTACAGCAAGCGCTGATTGTTAAACAGGGACTGAAGGTTGACCAAGAAATACTGTTCCTGATAGCCAAGGTAGTTACTGAGAATGCTAATACACAAAGTGGTATAGCTGCTTCTGGTAGCCTCATTGGTAAGCAAATGTCATTACTGACTGCTCAAAAATTAGGTTTCTCTGGAGATCTACAGGTTAAGTCAGCTAAACTGTTTGCAGACTACGATGCCGTATTCCAATCTGTGCAGGAAACTCCTGGAGCTGCTACGTTAGGTAACCAGGCTGTTACTGCAATTGGTCAAGCTCAGACCACCGCTTCTGCTATTGCGGGCGTCTGATGAAGCACCATGGGATTATTTAGTGGTAAAACACGATATGCTGCTTATGCAGGTTCGGCTCCTATGTTCGAGGTTGACGACAGACCAGCTACAGTAAAAAGTCAAATACTACAAACATCTATTTCGGGCAATGATACTATGTCTGGTGCCATTATGATGGGCATTCAGACAGATTACTTTGCCCGAGCCAAGGCCATGATGCGATATGCCAGTAAGGCCGATGGATACATTCGTGGCTTCCCTACCAGTAATTTAAATCTAATTACCATTGCTCCTGATGCTATTGAAGCGGCTCTCACCCGGGCGATAGGTGCGTACGATGCCATTACCTGGTCTCAGGCAGGTATTTTTGATGAAGAATTCCTACTGTCCAAAGCAATCCAAGCCGTATTCACAGATGACGATTACTTTGATTGGACTTCCAATGGTGGGTTACCGGCAGATACACATTGGGATGATGTATTGGTTACTACGAAAATTCCGGTAGTCAATCCGGATACCAGTGATCATTATGATGCGAGCAATGATTTTGGATACATTCGGTTCATTATTGATTTGGATGATCCTGGACTTGATTTACTCGGAGAATTTGGTCCAGATGCTTTCGCACTAATGGGTCTGGATGATCGCATTGATGGGATATATACCGTCACCTTTGATTACACCGATAATCTTGGAGCGGCCCAAGTATTTACCGTAGGGACCAAAATAGACATCTCAGAATACCTGACTGGATCCCATGTAATGGTTCGCTATGAGTTAGACGGTAAAACCTATTATTGGACATACCTGATTGGTTCAGGTGTTGATCCTGCTTTTGAATTAGATATTCAATTGGATGCCCGGGAAGGAGAGTACCTTCCTGTAGCTGTTCTAATGCACGATAAGGTATGGTTCGATCAAGACCCTAATTCTCAGTTAGCAATTACGACAAATAAGCTCCTGAGGCGTTTAAACACGTCTGGGACGGACTTAAAGGATGGCTTTTTAGAAGCTGAAGCTAATGACCCCCAAAAAGGTGGAGAGATCTGGGATTTCTTTGTACATTATGGTGTGCCCATCCAAACCGATGTCCGTGGATCCAAAGAGTATCTTTGGTATTTCTTTTCAGAATTAGAAGGATGGTCCACCTATAATGCAGCGGATTACTATACATATCTCACATCACTTTCGGGAAACCGGTACCTCAGTGCACAGCCCATTACAGAATTAAACATCAGTGAGGCGGGCATTAATGGTTATAACGTGGAATACCGTTGGTCGTATATTGAGACAAAATCCTTCGCCGGCCAGTATGCTTCTCTCGCGGGCAAGGAAATATCGATTGACATTATTGAATTAGAACAGACTGGTACAGATCCCGCTTACCAGACTGCGGTAGATGCGGTTATTGGTCCTGGGACAGCATTAGGAATCTGGGGAAATGATCCCGACAAGCAGGGATATCATGACTTAATTGTGATCACCAGACAAAATCCAGATGACCCAGATAATCCAGGAGTACCTCAGGGTTATCAACAAATGCTCATCATGGGTTTGAGTATGCGGTACAAGATTAATACCAAAGACAATGACACCAATAATTATCGTTTTAGGTACGCTGAAGCATTGTTATTTGGTGACGATGAGGAGACAGCAGAATTTAGAATGCCAATTCTCTACAAGTCTCTAAAAGAAGTGCCGACCCTACATCGAGAAGAAGTTTGTACGGATGCACTAACGACTACGGTATTCTTGGTACAAAGAACGAAAGTGCGATGGTACCAGACAGGATTCTTTAAATGGGTGATTATTATTATCGCCATTATTCTTATCATATACGCTATTATGAATCCAGGTTTTCTGAAGGAGGCTATGGCATTTTTGCAATTTGCTACAGCCAGTACAATAGCCTATGTTGCGGCAGTTGTTGCCTTCACCTTTGCTATTGGGTGGATAATTTCTACTGCTGCATCAAATATTGGAGGACGAGCGGGCCAGCTATTTGCTATTATTGCAGCCGTCGCTTTCTTTTATAGTGCAGGTGGTTTTGGTAATATAGCAGACACTTTCCATCAAGTGGTGGAGAGTCCAGGTTGGGCGTCTGCTCAAGCATTTATTAGCGCAACTTATCCAATATATAACATGGGGTTCACAGTTTATAGTACACTTGTCTTAGAGAAGCTCGAAGCGGACCTTAGAGACTTCATATCAAGTGCCAAGGAAAGACAACAGGAGTTACAGGACGCATGGGATGCTTTCGGACCTGTTCCGAGCTGGCTAGATCCACTGGATTTAGTTAATATATATATAAGACAAGGACAATCTGAGTTAGCCGACTCATACTTTGCCCGTGTCCTTGAACCTAATCCAGGGGTTCAAGGATATGAACTAATTTCTAATTTTACTGATGTGGCTCTAATATTGCCGCAGGCAGCAGGACAATCAACCGTCCTAGACGGAATGTTTAATGATTTTGCAAAACAACGAGGAGCAGTATAATGGCTGGCAACCAAAATTCATTTATAAATATGGACCAATTTCTTTCTGGACAAGGGAGTGCCTTAAATTTAAGTGGTACTCAACAACAGAACGCGAGTCCATTTTCTCTTATGGATCCCAGTTCTTCTGGTTTCTTACAGCCATTTGGCGCTGATCAGAATTCCGGTGGTGGGTTATTTGGACAATTGGGTAACCTATTTAAATCTGAAGGTTTCCAAAGTGGAGTAAGTGGCTTTTCACAATTAGCTAATATTTATTCTGGTTTTAAAGCCCTGGGTTTAGCAAAAGATACCTTGAGTTTTCAAAAAAGCGCATTTAATAAAAACTTCAATGCTCAAGTTAAGGATTATGAAAATACTCTGAAAGATCGATGGACTGCCCGTAATGCTTCAGCAGCCTCTCGTGGACAATCTTTTGAATCTTTAGGCAGTTTCCTCAATGATCGTAAGATTGGTGGATAACGGAGAATATAATGGCTAGACCAATTACTTGGCGTAATGTTACAAATACTGTTACCGGCAATCCTGCTTCTGCTTTAGGAATTGCCTCTTCTGCTTTTGGTCGAGCAGGACGAAGTGCTCGTGAGCGGATTGTCCAAATTCGAGAAGGTGAAGACAGGGATCAGGAAAGTATTACTAATGAGGCATTATCTTCTATTTTTGCTAAAGACGGTTCTATTGATTCTGATGATTTGCAAAATCTCCCGGCTGGAGTCGATATTGCTACAATCCTTGATCGGATGAATACACAAGATGTTACTGGCGCCGATGTCGGTGCTAGTAAAGCGAGTACTCGATTAAGTACTGCCCAAGCAATTGAGGAAGAACGGGCAAATACACCACAAGCAATTGCTCGAGCACTAGCGAGAGAAGACACCGCTGATGAATTAGCTCAGTCAGATATAGAACTTCGACAAAAAGGTGTAGAAATTAGGCAATCGCAATTAGCAAATCAAAATGCAGAGATTGCTCGGGTACAAGAGAATAGGTCAGCCAGCATTGCCATAGATGCAGCTTTCTCTCGTTTCCAATTAGAAGCAAATGCTCCTGCAAGGGAAGCAGCTACTCAAGCTATTGCAGCATTAAATGCAAGAGATGATATTAATGATCCAGTTTTGCGACAGCGATTATTGGATGATATTACTGAGCCCTTACAAAACCATATTGCTCAGAATAAAACAGAGTTAGCTCCAGGATTTTTGGCAGAATATTTAATAAATAATACTGCAAGTCGAGAAGCCATTGCGGATAGTTCATTAGGTTCTCAAGTAGCAGCCCGCTCAGAAAGAGCGGAAGCTCGAGCCGATGTTCGGCAAGAGTCTATTAATAAGAATATTGAGCGTCAAAGGAATGTCCTTGCCTCAATGGCTACTGGTACGAATAATTCTAATCTTTGGCAAATAGCTGCAAATCCGGATGGCACAATTACTGTGTTAGACAAAGATTCGGCAAAAGATAATAAGTTGAGTAAAGAACAAGCTCACCGTCAAATTAAAAGACAGACAAAAGGTGTAGGTTTCCTGAAACCAGGTTCTTCTATTGCTTTGGGTATTACTGAGGATAAAGATCTTCCAAAGAAAGCTCAAGAAGAAATTGATGATCTTTTAGCTCGAGTAGGTGGGAATAGGCAACTTTTTACCCAGTTAACTGAGAATGTAGAATTTGATCCGGATATTGGTGATGATGAAGTTCATGGAATGCCGAGTAAAGACGATGTTGATCGGGCTGTTGACATATATACAAGAGAAGCAGGTCTCATGTTAAAAGTAGATCCTCAATTTAATGGTGGTGTGGATCCCGCTACAAATTTCTTACAACAGTTACTTAAAGGAATAGATAATTCAGCATTACCCTTTGGTGGTCCAAAATCTGACACCTCAGCCATTGATGCTGCTGTAGCTTCTGCAGGTGAAGCTGCTGTCGCTCGATTAGGCGAGTAAATATAATGCCTAGTGTATATGACCGGTTAGCGGGAATTTCTGGCAAAAACATTGACGATACTCTGGCTAGTAAGAAGCAGAGTATAGCCAATACACAAAATGCCCGTGCTAGACGATTAGATCCCTCTTACACAATATTTGATCCAGATGAATGGATTAAACCTCTTGATGGCGATACGTTAGTCCATAAAACTCAATTCACTACAGATGGAAAACCATTAACTATGCGTTTTGCCCTTCCAGCGGGACAAACATACGATACTTTTGAAATTAAAAAAGATCAAATACCAGAAGGTCGACCTGGCCATGACCCTTATGCGGATAATCCGCGTCGTGCAGATTTCCATAGAGAAGCCTTAGCCCTACAATTGGGTAAGGATTTCGATGATATTTCAAATCAAGATTTGTATAATGCAGGCATAGCACAACATCAACGCCTTATTGATGGAATAGAATCTCTTCGCGGTCAACCAATGCGCCTTGATAGGAAAGGTGATAAATATGGGCGGGCCCTTGGCAGATTTGAAAATCCGGATGCACTAAAAGAAATATCGGGTGGTGTACAAGCAGGATATACTTCACCATTTAATGCCCAAGAACAAGTGGCAGATTTTCTGGAAGACCCTTCAAATTTTGTTAAGCCCCAGGATCGTTCTTTAGTAGAAGCAATGTTTCAGGATTCTCCTGTAGGTTTTGTGGGCACCATAGCTACTGTAGCGAATACTATTGCCCAATTTGTAGCCATTGGTCAATCTGTTGCCTCAGGTAAATCTGTGCCACCAGAATTAAATCAATTCTTTGAAAATAATAGAGATCGCATTAAAAATGCGAAAGAACATTTTTCAACAAATAGTAAAAATTTTCGTGAAAGAATGGATGCGAAAGAAAAACAATTTTTACAAGAACCACTTTATAATGCTCGAGTTGTTAAATTCAGCGAAGAACATCCAAATGCTCTAGATGGCACTATTGCATTTCTGGCAGGTATTGCAGAATATGGGGATCGTCTTGAATATCTGTATGAAAATCCGGGACGAATTTTGGATGCATCTGCAGAATCTTTACCGTATATGCTGGGAATTGGTGTTATTGGTAAAGTATCAGCAAAAGTAGCTTCTGAAGCGATAGGACGAGGTTTAGCCAATCGATTAGTTAAAGAAGGTGCTACTAATAAAAATGCTATCGCTGTTGCGACTGAATATTTGGCCAGTAAAGCGGGTAAGGCAGCAGTTGAGAAAGCATCTTCCCGGGCAGGTATATTAGCTATTGCTAGTTCCGAAGCTGCAATGAATGCGGCAGAAGTCTACGGACAAGTAGCCGTAATGACTCCGGAAGAATTAGCTGGCTCAGAAAGATATACAAAATTACGGGGTCAAAATTTGAGCCATGAAGCAGCTCGAGATATTTTAGCTAAAGAAGCATTTAATAAAATATTCTATTGGAATTTTGCTGTAGCAGGATTTGCTTCTAAATTTTCAGGAGCGGGTGCTTGGGAATCACAATTACTCAGGCAATTTACAAATAAGACAAAAAAAGGATTTTTACGACGTACCGGAAATTTGGTAGGAGAAAGTTTCAAGGCAGGTGGGCGAGAATTTGTTGAAGAATCAATTCAATCAGGTGCTGGGGAAGCATTATCTCAACGAGGAAGGGAAGAAACAACAGGAGTACAAGTAGGTCCTGGTGTTGGTGCTGCAACTGCAGAAGGTGGAGTAGTAGGCTTTGCTTCAGGTTTAGGACTTAGTGGTGCTGCTCGTATGGGTGCCGGTTTTTCTAAAGGGTTCATAAAAACTACTAAAAACTTAAATAAAAAAATAAATGAAGATATTGGTGCTGCTACAGAAAATGTAACAGTAATAGGAGCCGATGGTGCAGTCAGTGGTGGAGTAAATGTTGATAGTACAATAAAAACGGAAAAACAGGAAAATGTATACCAGCCGGAAGAACATATTAAAAGGATGCTTCAGGACTCCGAAACAGCAGAGACAACTGATGAGGAAGCATCACACCTCTTTATTGATATGCAGAGACATTGGGGAGAATTCAAAAAGCAAGCAACTGATGAGGAAATTGCAACCCTTGAAGGCTCAGTTGAACGGTTCTTTGATGAAGCCTATGTGGCCCTTAACACTAAAGCTATCGAACTCACTAAAGAATTCTCACAAGAAGAATTATTCGCAGATCCGGATAAGAAAGCCATCATTATGGCGGCAGCTAAATATGCAGGGCTCCAGAATCCAGATACCAACTCTAAG
>Ga0114923_10001515_pt1 | contig 16124 bp, 14 predicted proteins | sample SumtaG_FD_89578 | JGI IMG/M metagenome (GOLD analysis project Ga0114923, IMG submission 89578) | Deep subsurface microbial communities from Indian Ocean to uncover new lineages of life (NeLLi) - Sumatra_00157 metaG | ecosystem: Environmental > Aquatic > Marine > Oceanic > Sediment | place: near...
AGGAACACTGCCAACAAGGGAATAATCATCAGCGACTGCCACGACCATTGGACCGGGAGGGCATCCATGAAGTAAATGTCAGATTCAAGGGCGAGGAACTGGAACTTCCTCTGGAGAGAACCCAGGACGAGGGCCAGCACCACCCCGACCCCGCTGCCCACCATCCCCACTATGCATCCTTGATAGAGGAAAATATGCTGGATCCGCTTGCAACTGAACCCAAGACTGCGCAGGATGCCGATGTCCCGCTGCTTTTCCACCACCACCAGCGTGAGCGTACCGAGAATATTTACCAGGGCTACTACGGCAATAAATCCGAACACGATGAGGATAGGCAGCTGTTGGCCTTTGAGCCAGCTGAACAGACTGGCGTGCCGCTGGCGCCAGGAGATCAGGTAATAGGGGAAACCAAGCTCATCTTCCAGGGTCGCCGCCAGTTCGTCGGCCCGGTCGCGATGGGTAATGTTGATAATTGCCCTGGAAGGCGGCTGATCCTGGCCGAACAGCGCCTGGGCCGAACCCAGGGAAGTAAACGCCAGCACCTGGTCATATTCCGCCATGCCCGAGCGATAGGTGGCGGCTACGGTGAATTGCCGGCCCCGGATCCCCTGCCGATCCAGGAGGTAAGTGATGTCAAAGAGGATCACCTCGTCCCCCGGCACCAGCCGCAGCACCTGAGCCAGTTTCTCTCCAAGGATAATGCCGGACGTATCGCCGGGTGAGGGTAGCTGCCCGGCAACGACGAAACTTTCAATGTCCACTACTTCCTGAAGCTGCTGCAGGTCGGCACCCATGAGAAAGACACCGTCGGATTGACCGCCCCGACGCACCAGGGCGTGCCGGGCGATGAATGGAATGACTTTCTCCACCTCTGGATGCCCTCGCAGACGCTGGAGCAGCGAATCCGGCAGGGGTACATCCTCGTCCAGGGCATTGGCCAGCCGGAGGTGACCGTCCATGCTCGCCACTTTGTTTTCAACTTCTTCCTCAAAGCCCCGCATGACGCTCAGGGTTAGGATGAGGGCCGCCACGCCGATAGCCAGGCCGGTCATGCCCAGGTAGCCGACAAAGGAGATGAAACCGTAGCTATGCCGGGTTCGGAGATAGCGCAGGGCGATAAACCGCTGCGGGCTCACAGCTGGGTCGGGCGCATGGCCGGGAACAGGATGACGTCCTTGATGGAGTCCTGGCCGGTGAAGAGCATCACCAGCCGATCTACACCGATTCCCACCCCACCGGTGGGGGGCATCCCGAACTCCATAGCCTCCAGGAATTCCTCGTCAACCACCTGGGCTTCCTCGTCGCCGGCCTCCCGGAGCCGGGCCTGGTCCTCCAGCCGCGCACGCTGATCCAGCGGGTCGTTGAGCTCGCTGAAAGCGTTGGCGAACTCCATGCCGCCGATGAAGAGCTCGAAGCGCTCCACCAGGTTGTCCGGACCGTCGCGGTGCGTCTTTGCCAGAGGAGAGATCGTCTTGGGATAGTCCACCACGAAGGTGGGGTGAATTAGCTGCGGTTCCACCAGCAAGTCGAAGATCTTATCGAGCAGCTGGCCGTAGTTAAGACCTTTGGCTACATCCAGGTTTCGATCCCGGGCAAAGCGGTAGAGGTCTTTCACATCGGTCATGGCGCTGAGGTCTTCACCGGTATACCTGCTAAGCAGCTCAAACAGGCTGACCCTGGCAAAGGCCGGACCGAAATCGATCTCGTGGTCCTGATAGACAATAATAGTGCTGCCCAGCTGCTCTGCCATGGTCTTGAAGAGCATCTCGGTAAAGGCCAGCATATCATTGTAGTCGGCATAGGCCTGATAGTATTCGAGGGCGGTGAACTCCGGGTTGTGGTAGCGATCCATCCCCTCGTTACGGAAGTCCTTCGCGATCTCGTAGACTTTCTCGAAGCCGCCGATGATCAGGCGCTTCAGGTAGAGCTCATCGGCGATGCGCAGGTACAGGGTCTGATCCAGAGCGTTGTGGAAGGTGGTGAAGGGCCGGGCCGAGGCACCGCCGTAGAGGGGCTGCAGGGCGGGAGTTTCCACCTCAATGTAACCGTGATCATCCATGAACCGGCGCAGCAGCCGAATTATACGGGCCCGCTTGATGAAAACCTCTCTCACCTGGGGATTGGCGATCAGGTCCAGGTAGCGGCGACGGTAGCGGTTCTCCTTATCCTCAAAGGGATCGAAAACCTCACCTTCCTTCTCCTTCAGGTTGGGCAGGGGCCGGAGTGATTTGGCCAGCAGCTCCAGGGTCCGGGCCTCGACGGTGATCTCCCCGGTCTTGGTACGAAACACCCGGCCCTGCACACCCAGGAAATCCCCCAGGTCCACTCGTCGGAAGAGTTCTTCGTAGGTGTCCTCTCCCACGAGGTCTGTCTTAATATAGACCTGCTGTTTGCCCTTCGCGTCCATCAGATGAGCGAAACTGGCCTTCCCCATGCGGCGCAGAGATACCACCCGTCCGGCTACGGCCACGTCCGGGGAAAACTCGCCGTCTTTCATGACCTGGATGTCGGCGCTGTGGTGGGTCACTTCGAACCGGTAGGGATAGGGATTGATCCCCATCTGCCGCAGTTCGTGGAGTTTTTTCTGCCGGACTAGACGTATTTCGTGGAGCGTTCGCTGTGGCTGCGTCATGACGTTGTAACCTTTGCTGCGGAGGAAGCGGCACTTTGCAGGAGATAAGCCCGGATAAAGCGGTCAATATCCCCGTCCATGACTGCCTGTATATTCCCGGTCTCCTCCTTGGTGCGGTGATCCTTTACCATCGTGTATGGCTGGAACACGTAAGAGCGGATCTGGCTGCCCCAGGCTACGTCTTTCTTGGTATCTTCCAGTTTCTGCCGCTCGACCTGTTGTTCCCGGCGGTGCAGGTCGTACAATCGCGTCTTGAGGATCTTCATGGCGGTGGCCCGGTTCTTCATCTGGCTGCGCTCGTTCTGGCACTGGGCCACGATGCCGGTGTGCAGGTGGGTAATACGCACCGCGGAATCGGTCTTATTGACGTGCTGGCCGCCGGCCCCGCTGGAGCGGTAGGTATCGATGCGCAGGTCCTTCTCATTGATCTCGATCTCCAGCTCGTCCTCGGCCTCCGGATAAACAAAGACCGAGGCAAAGGAGGTATGCCGGCGGGCGTTGGCGTCGAAGGGTGAGATACGCACCAGGCGGTGGACCCCCACCTCGGCCTTGAGATAACCGTAAGCCCGTTTACCCCTCACTTCGATGGTCACTTCTTTAATGCCGGCTTCTTCACCGGGCTGATAGTCCAGGATCTGGTACTGGAAGCCTTGGCGTTCTATCCAACGCAGGTACATCCGCTGAAGCATTTCAGCCCAGTCCTGGGATTCGGTCCCACCGGCCCCCGGATGGATGGTGAGCAGGACGTCCTTTTCGTCATCCGGCTCGCTGAGCAGGTGCAGTACTTCGGCCTCGTCTAGAGCGGTCAGGTAGTGCTCCAGCGCCTCCCGGGCCTCCTGGGAGACAACATCAGCCCCTTCCTCCTGCGTTAGCTCCAGGTGGATTTCCACCTCATCGTGCAGCAAGACCAGCCCCTCCCACATCTGCAGCTCCTTCTCCAGGCCACTGATCTGCTTGAGGGTCCCCTGAGCTTTTACCTGGTCATCCCAGAAATGTTGTTCGGTAGTGGACTGCTGAACGCGGGCTATCTGCTGTCTGACGGCATCCAGGTCAAAGGTACCTCCAGAGCTCACTGTACCGCGCCTCGGCGGACTTGAAGCCGTCGCGGTAGGTTTCCAAACTGGGATTTACCGGGTTTTCGCTCATGCTCGTGTGCACCTGCCTGATATTACTAATTTGAAGGGCGGAGTATAGGCATAAGTTGGTGTATCGACAAAGGAGGAATCAGGATCCAATTGAGGGGTTGCGGAACGGATATTAATCCCCCGCGCTCACGAAAATGTACTTATTCAGCAATCCCCGCAGGTCGTCCGGGTCCAGGTTGCGGTGGAAGGTCCCGTCAATGGCCAGGGAGACTTGCCCCGTCTCTTCGGAGATTACCACCGCCAGGGCATCCGACTCTTCGGTAAGGCCCAGGGCGGCCCGGTGGCGGGTTCCCATGTCAGGGGGCAGGGTCTCGCTCTCGCTCAAGGGGAGGATGCACTGGGCAGCCTCAAGGATCTCGTTCTGGATGATCGCCGCCCCGTCATGCAGGGGCGAGGCGGGGTTGAAAATGGAGACCAGCAGTTCCTTGGACACCTCGGCCCGCAGGGGCATGCCCTTTTCCTTATAGCTCCGCAGGCCACTGTCCCGCTGTAGCACGATCAGTCCGCCACATTTGCGCTGAGACAGCTCCTGGCTGCTCTCTACCACCGCGTCGATGGTACGGCTGCCCGTGACCCGGAAGATGCCCCGGATCACCGGCGTCTGTCCGATGCGGATCAGGAGCCGCCGCAGCTCCGGCTGGAATAGGATCACGAAAGCCACCACCCATACTGTCTGCACCTGCCGCATTAGCCAGGAGAGGGCATTCATGTTGAAGAATCGGGCCACTAGGGTCATCACCAGCAGGATGACCAGTCCCACCAGCATTTGTCCCGCCCGGGTGTTCTGGAAATATTTATATAGAGTATAGAATAAAAAGGATACGACCAGAATGTCGAGAATGTCGAAGAGGGAAATGGGCAGGAAGCCGATACGGAAAATCTCAAATTTCATACGCGACCCATCAGCCTCTGAAATACAATCCGGGACTTGAGCGTGGGGACCACGTCGTGGACTCGCAGGATATCCGCCCCGTTCACCATGGCAATAGTCCCGGCTGCAACGCTCTCCTCCAGGCGGTCCCAGGGCGTCTCACCTAGCTCGCTCTGCAGGAACGACTTCCGGGAGACCCCCACCGTAACCGGTCGGCCAAATATCCGCAGTTCTCCCAGCCGTCGCAGGATTTCATAATTATCCTCCCGGCGCTTACCGAATCCGATGCCCGGGTCAAGGATAATCTGCTCCTCCTTCACACCCGCTTTCATGGCCTGTGTCAGCCGCTCATCAAAGAACCGGTGCAGCTCATCCATCAGGTAATCATAGTGCGGGTTCTGCTGCATGGTCTTCGGTTTGCCCTGCATGTGCATCAGTATCAACAGGCACCCCGCCTGGGCTGCTACCTCAAACATCTGGGGATCATGACGGCCGGCACTTACGTCATTGACCAGAGTGGCACCGGCTTCCAGGGCTTCCCGGGCTACTTGAGCCTTCGTTGTATCGACGGAGACAGGCCTGTCCGTCTGCTTACACAGGCCAGCTATGACCGGCAGCACCCGCCGTAGCTCTTCCTCGGTCGAAACCGGACCCGATCCCGGGCGAGTTGACTCACCGCCCACATCAATGATCTCCGCCCCCTGTTCAAACAGAGTCGTTCCATGGCAGATGGCAGCGCTGGTGTCCAGGTAGGTGTTGCCATCGCTGAACGAGTTCGGGGTCACATTCAGGATTCCCATGATCAGGGGGTAGCCGGAGTGGTCGCCTGCAAGAGTCAGCAGCAGTGAATCAACTGGCCTGGAGGGTCGAGTGGTTTTTTTAAGGAAACCCTCGATCCGCCCGGCTGCCTGCTTCAATCCAAAGGGCTGGGCTTTCAGCCGGCTTCCCAGCTGGGCTAGCTGCCGCCGTGTGCCCATGACAATCACGTCCTGAGGCTCTGGATCACCCAGTACCACCGACCGGCTGGTGGCGCACTCACCCCCTACGCTGAGCATTTCCTGCTTGAGGATATTGGCGGCCGGTGATTTCAGCGACCGCAGGCGCAGCACGTGGAAAAAGCCTTTGGGAGACATGATTCCGATGCCCCTCTCGTCAACTTTGAGGGAATCGAATTCCTGCACCAGCTCTTCTGGCGAGTGAGCGATAATTTCCCTGATGGTGGCCACCGACAAGGTCAGCTGCTTGTCTTGGTTGAAGAGGATGCTTTCCGCTTTGACCCGGCTGCCGGTGATGTTCTATTGCGTGGCTTGGTTGCTGAGGTCGATCTGGATCCCTGGGCCGGTGCAGTTTTTTTCCGGGTGGTACTGCCAGCTGTTCCTCTGCGCCTGGTTTTCGCCCCGGGACGGCCGTCGGTGGAAACCCTGAGCAGCCTTTTCCCTGAAAAGAGCCGCGGCAGGTCTTTGCCCTGGATGGTCTCGTGTTCCAGCAGAGCTTTGGCCAGCAGATGGAGCCTATCCATGTGCTCGGTTATAATCTGTGCCGCCCGGCGTTCGGCCGCCAGGATAATAGCACGGATTTCATTGTCGATGGTGCGGGCCGTTTCCTCGCTGATATTCTTATGCTGCTGGATGTCACGGCCCAGGAATAGTTCCTGTTCGGCCTTACCCAGGGTGGTCGGGCCAACCTTGTCGCTCATGCCCCATTCCACCACCATCCGGCGGGTCAGCTCCGTGGCCATTTCCAGGTCATTGCCGGCCCCGGTGGTCAGATCATTGAAAATCAGGCGCTCGGCGGTGCGACCACCCATGAGAATGTCCAGCCTGCCTTGAATGTATGTACGGCTGTAATTGTGTTTGTCGTCCACAGGCAGCTGGGCAGTAAGTCCCAGGGACCGCCCACGGGGAATGATGGTGACCTTATGGAGCGGGTCGGCCTGCTTGGTATGGTAGGCCACCAGGGCATGACCGGATTCGTGGTAGGCGGTGACCTTCCGCTCCTCCTCCGACATAATCACACTCCTGCGTTCCACGCCCATCATCACCTTATCCTTGGCATCTTCAATGTCTTCCATGCCCACCTTAGTCTTGTTCTTACGGGCTGCCAGGAGAGCCGCTTCGTTCACCAGGTTGGCCAGATCGGCGCCCACCAGCCCGGGCGTAGAGCGGGCTACTATTTTGAGATTAACATCGTCCGCCAGCGGAATATTCTTGGTGTGCACTTTCAGGATGCCTTCCCGCCCTTTCATGCCGGGGACATCCACCACGATCTGCCGGTCGAACCGGCCGGGGCGCAGCAGGGCCTTGTCCAGTACATCGGGCCGGTTGGTGGCGGCGACTAGTATTACATTGGTATCGGTGTCAAACCCGTCCATTTCGACCAGCAATTGGTTGAGTGTCTGTTCGCGCTCGTCGTGGCCACCCCCCAACCCGGCGCCACGGTGCCTCCCGACAGCATCAAGCTCGTCGATGAAAACAATGGCCGGGGCCTGCTTCTTGGCCTGCTCGAACAGGTCCCTGACGCGGCTGGCCCCCACACCGACGAACATCTCGACAAAATCGGCGCCTGATAGATTGAAGAAAGGCACACTCGCCTCGCCGGCCACCGCCCGGGCCAGGAGGGTCTTGCCCGTACCAGGAGGACCCAGCAGGAGAGCCCCTTTGGGAATTTTGCCACCCAGACGAACAAAACGCTTGGGACTTTTCAGAAACTCGATGATCTCGCGGAGCTCTTCCTTGGCTTCATCACAGCCGGCCACGTCCTGGAAAGTTACCTGGGGTTTGTCCGGGGCGACGATCTTTGCCCGGCTCTTGCCGAAGCTGAAAATATTCCCCTGTCCCCCCATACCCCCCTGCATTCGGCGCATGATGAAGAGCCAGAAAAGAACAATCAGCAGAATCGGCCAGGCGCTCCAGATATAGTCAAACCAGCCCGGGCTCTTGTCCTTGAACTCAAACCGCAGACCGCTCTCCTTCCATTTACTTACCAGCTCGCTGTCAACATAGGGTATGACGGTCTCAAATTCCTCGTATCTACGCGTCTGGCCGCTGATGCTGGTTTCAATATACGGTTCTTTGAACTTGCCCCGGAAGGTGTTACTGGTAATTACAGCCGACGCCACTTGACCGTTCTGGATGAAGTCCTCCAGCTCGGTGAAAGTGGCCTTCTTGATGTCACCGTTTGAAGAGAAAATGCTGGCCAACAGGAACGCCACCAGAACAAGGGCTATCCAACCCAGGGACGTTTTAAAGGCCCGGCCCATCTGGAAGCCTGGTGGTCGTGGCGGGGCCTCCTTGCCTCCTTTACCGGAAACCCGGTTCTTGTTCCCAGCCGGCTGGCCCTTGCCACGAGCTTCCCCCCTGACATTTCGGGGGGGACGCGGCGGCTTCAACCCCGGTCTCTGTGACTTTTCCCGCTTATCTCTATCCGGCATCTAAGTTCTCCCTGAAAGCATACAGTGACCTCAGCCCTCGTAATTTCTGATCCACATCTAATCCATAGCCTACAACAAAACGATTTGGAATACTAAATCCAACGTAATCAATAGTAAAATCCAGATTTGCCACCTCGTATTTAAGTAGTAAAGTTACAAAGATTACCGAAGTAGGTGCGGCTTCTTCCATGCGGCTTCGCAGAAATTTAACGGTCAGGCCCGTATCCACAATATCTTCCACGATGACCACGTCGCGACCGGTAATGTCGGCACTGATATCCTTCAGCAGCCGTACGGTGCCGGTAGAAGCCGTCTCGCTGCCGTATGAGGCAATTTTAATAAAATCAATTTCAAAGTCAATATCCAGCTGCCGCACCAGGTCAGCCATGAACATGAATGAGCCGTTCAGCACACCGATGAGGATGGGACACCGATCCCGATACTGCTCGGAAAGGACCGCGGCCATTTCAGCCACCTTGCTTTGGATTTTCTCCCGGGGGATAAGAAGTTCCAGGACCTGACCCCCGTAGCGACTGGAGGCAGGGACGGTTATCTCTTGCGGATCTGCGTCTGCCATGTGATCCTCCACGGGGACCTGACCAGCTGATTCCGGGGAATTCCCAGCCCGGGCAACCAGACCACCTCCTCCTGACCAGTTACCACCAGCGGCCAGTGAGTCTTTTCCAGGCGACTGAGTCGGGCGTTGACGTAAATATCACTCACCAGTCTGTCGTGTCTGCCGGGCATCACCCTGGCCCGGTCACCTGATCGCCATGATCGCAGCCACAGACCGGTGGTCCCCGCCGCATGATCTGTTGTGGTCACCACGAAATCATGGTAGCCCCACCCGGTCCGGCCCGGTTCCAGCGGGCGTCGCTCTGGTGCAGAGGCCTGCCCGGAATGATAAAAGATCAGCCAGCCACGGTCCATTAAGACCTTGGCCGAATCAGGTAGCTCAAAAACCTTGCCGACAGTACCAGCCCGGACAAAATGACGGAAGTTCCGCCAATGGGGGGAACTCATCTGAATGTGAACTCCCAGGAACCGCTCCATTACACATCGTACCGCCAGCTTGAAAATGTCTTCCTCTACTGCGAGCAGGGCTTCAACCGGCATTTCCGCGGTTGCCGGGATGTTTCCCTCGGTAGCCAGCCCCGCGAGTTCCCTGGCGGCAGCGGTGCAGTGGATCTCATATCCCTGCGCCAGCCTGGACAGGCCCAGAAGCGCCTCCCTGGCACCCTCGTCTTCAGCCATTATCGCGGCCATTACACCGTGGCGCAGCCGGTTGCGCAGAAAGCGCCGGTCGGTGTTGGAAGGGTCTTCCACCCACTCCAGGGCTTCACTCTCAGCCCACAACCGCAGCTGTAGCCTGGTAAATGACAACAACGGGCGTAGCACCCGGTCCCGCCGGGGCCTGATACCCGCCAGGCTGATCAGGGGCGCCTGCTGGATCAGGCGCATGAGAACGGTCTCCGCCTGGTCATCGGCATGGTGGGCGGTAAGGATCCACTCTGCGCCCGCCTCCTGCCGCAACCGTTCCAGGACGGCATAACGCTCACGGCGGGCCCACGCTTCAACCGATTCTCTTTTCCGCTGGCCCGGATTGAGAACAACGACCCGGAAAGGCAGGCCCAGCCGGGCGGCAAATTCCCGGCAGAAAGCCTCTTCCCGGTCGGCTTCCGGGCGGAGACGGTGGTTCACGTGACCCAGGGTGACCGCAAAACCGTGCCCGCCCGCCAGGCTCGCCATACTCTGCGCCAGAACGACGGAGTCCAGCCCCCCGGAAAAGGCCACCAGGAAATGAGACCCTTTCAGCGGGATTCCCCACCGGGAGAAAACGGGTTCCAATCGAGTGGGATCATACATTGTTGCTATTACCCTGCGACGTTTAAGCCCACGGCAACCGTCTCATGCCTTTCCGGACGCAGACGACGATGGCTGCTTCTTAACACTGGCACGCCCGACTTTGCCCTCGGTTCCCGAATCAGGCTCGCCGTTATGCGGCAGGATCACTTCCAGCACCTTCAGGGCAATATGGTAGCGATTGAACGGCGGCATGATGTATACCCCCTGGGCGCATTGCCGGATCTCCAGGAGCATCTCCCGGGCAATGGCTATCCCCTCGGTTTCGCCATCGTCGCCAGCTTTATACATCCGCTCCCGGACGATGTCGGGGATGGTCATGCCCGGAACCTCGTTATGCAGGAATTCGGCGTTACGGTAAGATGCCAGCGGGAGAATACCGGGAAGTACCGGCCGCTTCAGGTGTTCTACCCTCTTCAGGAACCGGCCCAGGAGCTCGTTATCATAGATAGGCTGGGTCATGATGTATTCGGCGCCGTACTCGATTTTTCTTTCCAGGCGGTCCATTTCGCGTTCAGGGTTCTGGGCCGCCGGGTTCGCGCCCACTCCGATGACGAAAGCGGTCTGGTCTTTCATAGATCGCCCGCCCATGTCCAGCCCCTGATTCAGGTTTCTCAACAGCGTTACCAGGCCGATGGCGTCCACGTCGAAGACACCCGTGGCCGATGGATAGTCGCCCATCAGGGGCGGATCGCCGGTTACCGCCAGGATGTTGCGAAATCCGTTAGTGTAGGCCCCCATCATATCGGACTGGAGCCCGAGGAGATTCCGGTCCCGGCAGGTAGTGTGCAGGATAGTCTCAATCCCCACTTCCCGCTCAAAGATCAGCCCTATGGACTGGGGGTTGACCCGGGCGGTAGCACGCGGGCCATCGGCGATATTGATCATATCCACACCGGCCGTTTTCAGAGCCCGGGCACCTTCAACCACCCTGGCATGTCGCAGTCCCCTGGGGGGATCGATTTCCACACTGATAACGAACTTGCCCTCGACAAGTTTGCGACCCAGGGGGGAACGCTCCACCATAGGCACCTCTTCCAGACGATCCTCTTCCTCCACCGGCTGCGCCTTGACGGCCACTTTCTCGCCCTTTCCCAGCGCCCTGACGGCACCGGCCATAGACTGAGTATGCCCAGGGGTAGTGCCACAGCAGCCACCCACCAGTCGGGCACCGGCGTCAATGAATCGCTTGGCGTATACTCCAAAGTAGTCGGGTGTGGCAAAATAAAACAGCCGCCCGTCCACGTACTCCGGGCTCCCGGCGTTAGGCATGACGGAGACCGGTCGATCAGTAAGTGCCACCATGCGCGTTATTACGTCAAGGATAGTCCTGGGGCCGATAGCGCAATTGGCACCCACGACATCCGCGCCTTTCTCCTCAAGCACGTTGACGGCCTCCTGCATGGAGGCACCCGCCAGGATGCTGTTCTCATCAGCAAAGGCAAACTGCCCGACGATAGGAATCTCAGGATCTACCTCGCGAGCCGCTTCCAGGGCAATGGCCATCTCCCCCAGGTGGGAGATAGTCTCAAAGATAATCCCGTCAACACCGGCTTCCACCAGGACCGACACCTGATCCCCGAAGGCGTCATGGGCCTGTACGGGGGTAATACCCTTGTCCTGCACAATCGGCCGCCCCAGAGGTCCCACCGATCCCAGTACGAAAATCGATCTTCCACCAGCAGCGGCCCGGGCGTGCTCAACGGCCAGCCGATTAATCTCCGAGGCACGCTGCTCAAGACCGAATTTTTCCAGTTTGTAGCGGTTTGACCCGAACGTGTTGGTCTCGATGACCTCCGCCCCAGCATTGATATACTCTTTGTGAATATCCACGATGAGACGGGGTTCGGTGAAGTTAAGCTCGTCGAAGCAGCGGTTGACGAAAACACCCTTAAGATACAGCATCGTGCCCATGGCACCATCGCAGAGTAGCACCTGCTCTTCCAGGGCCTTAAGAAAAGCGCGTTTAGCTTCAGACATGAATTGTATTCCGTTAGTTAAGTTCAAGCAGGAAGGGATTGGTCCGTTTCTCCCGGCCAATAGTAGTGCAGGGGCCGTGACCCGGGAAGACCATCGTATCGTCGGGCAGATTCATAAGGAATTGCAGGGACGTCTGGAGAGCGGTCAAATCGCCTCCGGGAAGATCAACGCGGCCCACGGAGCCGGAAAACAGGGTGTCCCCTACAAACCAGTGGTTTTCAATTTGATAGCAGACCCCGCCCGGCGAATGCCCCGGTGTGGCGTGAACCACTATCTCCAGCCCGCCCAGCCGGTCCGGAGACACCTCCCGGGCCAGCCCGGCGGAGCCCGAATTCAGCCAGTGATCTACCTTGGGAACCGGCTTTTCAGGCACACCAAAGAAGCGGCATGAATCGGGCAGCTGGTCGAGCACTTTCCGTTCCCCTTCAGGGAAGCAGACGACCGCCCCACTCCACCGGCGCAGCTCCTCTATCGCCCCGACGTGATCAATGTGGGCGTGGGTGGCGAGGATAGCGCCGAGGCTCAGGTCCTCCGCGGTGATTGCCTCCATCAGGCGGTCGGTTTCATCCCCGGGATCAATGATGACTGCTTTAGTCTGCCCCTCCTCCCATACCAGGAATGTATTCACCTGAAACGGACCCATGACAATGGTTTCTACCCGCATACCTCAGATCTCATTGAAGAACAGTCCCTTCAAGCACTTGATCTTTTCCTCGAAGGAATGGGGATACAGGAACCACTCAGCGATGGAGATGGAGCTGAGCAGGGAATTCCCATCCTGCGGAGTAAAGGCAAAGCCGATGATTTCGTGCCCGTTACGAACCTGCAAAGACGGTACGGCTGCCACTAACTGGTTTAGGAAGCGGCCGTAGTGCCCGTGATCACGCCCGAAAGAGAAAATCTGGTTGGCGGTGGTCTTTTCGGTCAGGGCAATGCGGTAGTTGGCGTCCAGCCGGTCAATAACTTTCTGGAGGGTGGTGGGCTCTTTCAGCTTAAGGTTGAAGTGCACCACGTGCATGTACTGTGAATTGACCCTCATGGCCGAAGAAAACAGATTCAGATCCAGACCCCTGGTAGCAAAGAGTCCGGCGCAGTCCCGGGCGTGGTAGGTACCATAATCCTCATAGCCATGCTTGCCCACCTGGGGAGACGGAACAAAAGAGGAATCCTGGCTGATGTCGTTGCTTCGGCGTACGAGGACAAACCGTCCCTCCACCAGGTTACTGGGCGACATGTCCTGCAGCGCGAGGGTCTGTACCAGTACGGCCAGACAGTGAGTGTTACAGGACACCACGTGGATGAACTGGTCTTCACCGTGTACGAGTGCCTCTTCGTTAATTCCCCGGGCGTACATTTTCCCGAAGCCGTACTCGCTGCCCTGGGCCACAAAGCCGATGGTGGAGCCTTTGTACCGTTCGTAATACTCCACCTTGTTCTTGTGACCGCTGCCCTTGGGCGTGCAATCTATAATCACAGAGGCGCGCTCGGCCGCTTCTTCAGTAGTGAAGTCTGGATCAAGACCGATGCTCTTGAACCCGTCCACAGCGTCAGGACTTACTGCCAGGCGGGCCCCACGCCTGATCAGGTCCTTTACCTTCGAGCGCTCACTGGTCAGCGGCGTATTCTTATGAAAGGTAACTTCGTCTATCCCGAGCTGCTCACTGTAATCGCTCAACAGGCCAATCAGGGGTTCCCCGGTGGTACCCGTCCCGACAATGTGAATAATTTTTCGTGCCATGGTGCCCTATCCATTTTCCATGGTTGAGTAGAGATTCATCGCTGTGAAAGAACTTTTCGCTCCCGCAGCCAGATGCGTAGCACATAGGCCAGCACCACGACCCAGACGCTGATGATGCAGGCCAGCAGATAGCCGTGATATTTAGGCATCGTTCGTTCCTTCTGCTCGTGCCATCCGCCTGAACTCCAGCTCGCTTACGTGGCGGCGATAGCGAAGCATATATACCAAGATAAGGGTAAAACTGAAGAGCGAGAAGAAAAATATTCTCAGAATCATGGAAGGCTGCCGGGTCATTTCCATCTGGGGATGGCTCTGCACTTCCGGGGCCCACCAGGTCACTGCCGTGAGGATCAGCGGTATATCGATCACGGCCAGGATACCGATAACCGCCGCATAGCGCGAGGCCCGCTCGTAAGGCCCGCTGAAGGCCCGGACCATGAAGTACCCCACGAAGATGAGGAACAGGACCAGGGTCGTGGTGAGACGCGGCTCCCAACTCCACGGCCGACCCCAGGTGGGTGTGGCCCAGATCGGCCCGGTGATAAGGATCAGCAGAGCGAACAGCGTGCCAACCTCGGCGCCCGCCAGGGACCAGCGATCCCACCGGGGCTGGCGCGTAATCAGGTAGGCGGCACCGGCTGCGGCCACCAACAGATACGCCAGGAAGGCGTTCCAGGCCAGGGGCACGTGGTAGTAGAAGATTTTCTGGGCCATCTCCTGCTGGGGCACTAACGGGGCTGCCTGGTAGATCAACCACAGATTGGCGATGGCGACCGCCAGGGTTATCACCAGGAAAACCTGGTTTCGTCGTATGGCATGGAAAGCTTGCATCTACTGCTCCGAAATATAATCAAAGATGAGGACGCCCGCTAAGACGAACAAAAGAAAAGGTTGCTCAATCCTCATCCCCGAAATCGACCTTATCCATCAGCATGGTTTTCAGTCCCGCGAATCCTTCGCTTGCATGCACGTCCAGCTGTTCCCGGGCTTCACTGCCACACTCCAGCACTTCCTCTACCGTTGCCACCACATTTTCAGTGCCCAGCTCGGTCAGGGAGGGGCGCACATAGGCCACCAGCTTCTCCACCTGCTCGGCCATGGTTAGGATCTGGTGATCGTTGGGATCGGCCACCCTGGCATCGAAGCCAAAGCGGGTGGCCTTCCACAGGGCGTCGTTGAGATATTCCAGCTCAAAGTCCTGCTGTAAGTGATTATTATGGAGATCCCTGAAGATGCGATGGCAGATGGCTTGGCCCAGGGCCACGAGCATTTCGGTACGCTTCAGGGAGCGCTGCATATCGGACACCCGAAACTCCACCGTCCCGTAGCCGGCATGGGGGCGAATTTTCCACCAGATATGCCGGGGTAGGCGGATAGACTCCATGGTCATATAGGTCTCCAGCACATCCCGGAAATGCTCAAAATCACGGAACGTCCCGGGAATGTTGGTCCGGGGGAAAGCCCCGAACTGGAACGTCCGGGCCGAGAGCATCCCGGTATTGCGGGCGCGGAAGAAGGGCGAATTGGTGGACAGCGCCAGCAGGGGAGCCAGCCACCGGCGGGCGGCGTTGGTCGCGGCAATGGCCGCTTCGGCATCGGGGAGCGCCACATGAACGTGGATGGCGAAGGTGATGTTCCGCCGGGCGTAGTAGTGCAGCTGCTCGGCGACCCATTGATAGCCGGGACTGTCCACAAACTGCTGTTCGTCGCCCAGGGCGGTGGGATGGGTGCCGCTGATACCGATACGGAAGCCCAGTTCCCGACCCAAATCCCGGACCCGTCCCCGAAAACGCCTGATATGGCCCATGGCATCATTAACCGTCTCGGAAACGGGCGTATTGATTTCTATCTCCGAGAGAATCAGCTCGTAGCTGAAGCGTTCCCGCTCATCCTCATTGAGCCGGGCCAGGATGCTGTCGGCTCGCGGCACCAGGTCACCGGTAGTTGGGTGACAGAGCATGTACTCTTCTTCAACCCCAACCGTGAAGCTGCGGTCATGGCTAAATAAATCGGCGTATGCAGGCATGTCCCTGGAGGATTGGCTCAGATTAAAAGGCCGTACTTTCCACCCAGATACCGAGCTCTTCTTTCATAACGGCCACGATTTCACCGAGGGTGGCGTAAGCCCTGGCCGCCTCGATCACCGGGTTAAGAATGTTTTCCGAGGAGTGACACACTTCACAGACACGCTTCAAGGCTGCTTCCACGGCGTCGCTGTTACGCCGGGCACGGAGGGATTCAAGCTTCTCCCGCTGCCGGCGTTCGACCTCTACCGATATCTCGAGGACCGGGATATCCAGGACTTCATCTTCGTTGACGAACTCGTTGACGCCCACGACGATCCGCCGCTTGGCATCCACCGCTCTCTGGTAATCGTACGCGGCCCGGGCTATCTCCCGCTGGAAGAAGCCCGCCTCGATGGCCGGGATCACGCCGCCCAGCTCGTCGATCTTCTGAAAATAGGC
>Ga0114923_10001516_pt1 | contig 16118 bp, 6 predicted proteins | sample SumtaG_FD_89578 | JGI IMG/M metagenome (GOLD analysis project Ga0114923, IMG submission 89578) | Deep subsurface microbial communities from Indian Ocean to uncover new lineages of life (NeLLi) - Sumatra_00157 metaG | ecosystem: Environmental > Aquatic > Marine > Oceanic > Sediment | place: near...
ACCTAGGTTGTCGAGGCCAGCTGGAACACGTCCGCGCATGTCAGGGACATTAAATGTAGTTGACCCATCTCCCACCCCAAAGGCCGTTCCGATTGTACTAAACAGATCGTTGTATGTTGTTCTTGAAACAGCAGTACCATCGCAAAGTAGATAGCCCGAAGGCGCTGCGGTACCCGCAAAGGCAAGTACCACTCCCGTAGGGTTGGTGGCATCATGCAGCCACAAAAGGTTGTCGCGAAGTTGTGTATTGAGTTGTGCCGCAAGGACCTTGGCAAACTGGAACCAAGTCACGGGGGTAGTCCAATTAGCAGGCATAGTTTCCTCCTAGCCCAGTATCGTGTTTTCGTCAAGTTCTGAGCGCCCTGTTACATCCAGGAGAAACGCTGTGTCATCGGTAGCAATATCAGCTTCGTCTATAAAGGTGTAGCCCCTAGTGGACATCGACCAAACAGCTTGCGTAGGCGTCCAGTTTACACCATAGGCTTCAATGATACGGTCGCCCTCGGGGGTTAAAATACGATCTTCTATTTCGATCATTGGGACCATTGGCATACTAAATTGTAGCGTAGTTCGCGATTCTTCGTAACGATTGAGCAGGAACTCGGCTTCTGCCAGGCACTCATCTTCAGTAAGCAAGTACGGGTTATTCACTTCGATGAAGCGATACCCGTACTTGCGAACCAAATCATCGCGCAAGAGTTCTGCTTGGACGTATGCCCCTACCACTCTAATGTGTGTGAAGATACTTCTGGAATCTTCGGTGAAAGCTGTTCCGGCATCTCGATCCAGATCAGTAATCTCCAGTGCCTTGTCTTGGATTTTGGGCAGCCAAACGTAGAGGGAACCATCTTGTCGCACGAAATATCTAACGTGAAAACCCTGGAAGGTTCGCATTAAGCCCGACAAGGGCCGCTCGCCTGGATCCAGAGTGATCGTCTCAAGAAATTGATTTAATTCAGGCACGTTCAAGTTCGAAATCTTTGCCATGGTGCCATACTTAGCGGCAACACCGAAACTCATGTCCTCGAAGAGTTCAACGTTCTTCTCAATATGCGTGACCAGTAGCCGGTCGTTAACGTAAACGGACACGGCTTGCCAGATGGAAGCCTCGTCAAGGCTTTGTCTGAACTGCCGGAATGCGACACGCATCCTACCGGTCTCTGGTACTGTGGTGGTAAGTGGATAAGAGCCGCGAAGACTGGGGGTTCCGACCAAAGATTTATAAACATTCAGGGTCGAGTTGTCATCCTCGATCATTGCCAGGAAATATCTATTGGTGCCCTGGAACCCTATGACAACGCCAAGGCCATAGCCTACCAAGAATTCATAATCGAACTCAACAATCATGCTTCCCTTGTCGTTAACATCGGAATGAACGGCATAGTGTATACCGTTGTCTTTGTGCGTAGCCCCCACGGTGATGTAATCCTCGTACTGGGTTATTTGCACGTCAGTGAGGGGGTTCCAGCGGTTATCCGTGGTGTTTGCTAGTGATTGGAACTTGAGGTCATGAAGACCTCCCTTGGCCGCAAAGTAACGAATGGCTTCTTCAAGATACAGCGGCGGCGCGAGGTCGAACATCCTGAACTGTTCGAATGAGAACCCGCCTGTCCAGTCGGTGACGAGCGTGGTTGCATTGCTCCACACTGCAAGCCCCATGCGGCCACGTTCGTAGGGCAGGGCGGAGGCAAGGTGAATTACCTTGCCGTCATCAATGCGGTTGAGTGTCGAGATGCGCGCACGTACATGTACGTCGGCAGCGTCCGACCATTGATTGTCGGTCTGTGACATCCAGGCGGCAATGTCGCCATCACGAACCTCGACACGCATGTAAATATCGACATCTACGCCGGTAGGCCAGCCGGTAGTGTCAGTTCCGGTGTCCAGCGCCGTGTCAACACCCGCTCGCCGATCATTGATTGAGATGGCAAACTGACCACCTGCCGCCCGCTCGATGACTACGGCAAGGCAATTGTCGGCATCTATGGCACGAATTAGGGCCTCGACCTTGTAGTTGACATAGCCCGTAAGCGCGGCAGGCCACGTAAACATAAATGTCATGCCCACGTTGGTGAGATCGGAGCCGAAAGTTGAGAAGACGGCCTCGCGCTCTACAATTTCAGTGACCCACATTTTGTTATCGCGCACTGTCCACTCGCCAGCTTCAACGGCGAAGTGTCGCATGGTAGCAAGGCCGCTGTCCTGTAGTCCGTCGAAGTTATCGCCAGCCAATAGCTGGCCGTCGCGATAGTTACTCATTGAGGCTGCCGTCTTGTCACTGAGCCAACCCATACGTCCCCGCCCTTGAAGACGTTTCACCTTTTGAATATGACTTTGCCCGGTCTGCGGTGACGTGCTCAACTGGGTGCCGTCGCCGATAGTATCCAACTCGGTGATGCCAGCTTGAAGCAATACAGGCCCAACGGGGTCCCATGAAGGTACGCTAGAAAGTCTTCGAATTTCATCCGAGTGTAGTAGTCGGGGCCATGCGGCAAAATTAGCAAGGCCGACGCCATCAAGATGTGAACCCGCAGAAATTTCGTTCGCCGCTGCGTAAGTTATGTCGCCCTGGGTAGTTGCGACAAGTATGGATCGGGATATATTTAAGACTTGTTCTCCCTGATAGTAAAGCAGAATTCGTTGATTGATGATGTCTACCAACGCAATACAGCGGTGCCATTCGGGTTCATCGTAGGGGTACCGAGTAAACTCAAGATTCTGGAGTACGTCATCATCCTTGAAGGAGAATCGGAGACGTGGCGGTGAGGCATGTTCTGTAAACTTCCAGAAATGGTTGCCATCATATTGAGCTTCTAATATATCTGCACGATAGCTGGGGTTTGTAGCGCCGTGAAGATGTATCCATGCCATTATAGAGTAACCGTGTGGCGATGCCATGATTTTGGTAAGTTTTTGTTTTGCTCTGTTCGCAGCTAATGAGCGAGAAGTATTAGAAGTATACCTATATGCTCTTCCGCCCGGTATCGGGCCCGGAATGCCCACGTCGGGGCCTGGGGAATTGTTCTGCATATACATTTCTGCCAAGCCTGATACATAATCCATCACCCTGGTTGCACCAAAGATCTCATCAAATGGGAAATACAACCCCGGGTCGGTTTTCATTACCAAATCTTTATATTCTTGTGGGGTCGTCGGCGGGGTAACGCCGGGGACATAGTAGCCATGCTTGTGGACCAGGGCAACGGTGTTCTCGCCGTTAATTATTTCGTGGTCGTCGTATTGCCCTTCACCATTGTTGAGATTGACGCTGACAGACAACATGCCAGACATGGTAAAGTTGTATGTCTCGATGTCCGCGCTAATATCTTCCTGCACTGCTTCGGCGCTGTGGCCTGAGAAAAGGGTAGAGTATGACCGCCAGATTTGAGTACGTTCTACTGCGTATACATATTCGCCAGATTGAAAAAGCTCAATGCCCATTCCGTCGATGGCAGTATTGTCAATGCCCAGGAATTGAGGTATTGACCAGTTGCGACCATCCTTTGATGTAAATAGCTGGTATCCGGTTACAGGGCGCGTGGTGCTACCTCGAGTGACGTGGGCTGTGAGGAACAGTGTGTCACCCATAGTGGTCAGCCGAACGTTGGTGTACTCTTCTCCCTCGAGGCGCGGTTCGAAGACGGACACAGGAACGTAGTCGGAGAGGGAGGTGTTGAAGAGAAAGACAATAATCCCTTGAGACACATGTCTCATCTTGATCGCCTCTTCTAGTTCGTGGTCGTACTTAACGGTGGCTGGCCCCGGAAGATCAGTTGCCATGGCAATGATATGTTTGCCGTCGAAGAGTGTGGTAGCAATGGAGTCAGGCTTGTAGGGCCAGTAATAATCAGCACCTTGCACTAGGCCCTTGATGAGTTGCTCTATTTTGTACTGCCCTTCTGTTGTGTAGCGCAGGAGGGTAGGAGCCTCAAAGGAGTTGTTCGGGTAAGCGAGAACATCAATGTCGCCGATAGCAACATCATGATAAATGTATAGTTGGCTGACGCCGGTTCCACGCCATTCCTGGTCTGTAATATCCAATCTATAATATCGGTATGCGGTACTGTTGGAAAACGTGAAGGTATAGCCCTCCTCCGAAGCCTCGGTATAAACGTAAGAAGTTTCACTATCCAAGGTGTCCCAGGTGTCGGCGTCGTTAGACCCCTTGAATGTCCAGGACTCGGGCCTGAGCCCTTCGTTGGCGAAGAAGGTATATTTCTTGGCAATGTAACTGACGCCTTCCGTTGCATCATATTGCAACCAGCACGAGTTCTGATCGGACAGCCAATATGTGTAGCCCCAGGGGTTGCCGTCGAAAGCATTACCTGGCTCAAAATTGTGAATGGCTTCCGACGCGGTGAATATTCCTCCCGCTGTCGCGAAGTCTTCGAGGCGTGTGTCTACCGTTACTGCAAGGCCGGGGACGTTGGTCCATGCTGTCCAGGTGTCTCCATTGTCCCCCGACATGGTAAAAACCTGATTGCCCGATTGTTGTAGAGTTACTTGAATGACACTGCTTCCATATCTGATGCGGCAACTCACCTCTTTAATAACTGCGTCGCATGAAGAATTCTTTTCTATCACAAATGTCGAACTCGAGCCAATGTCTTGCTTCCAAGATGCACGGCCTGTTTTGGTTATTACTACCTGTGCATCTTCAGGGCCAACTTGTATAGCGCCGCTGGTAATTACTACGTCGGCTATAACCTCGACTTCTAGCCAGTTTCCGTGGAGTTCCGGGGGCAATTCGAATTCTACGCCAACGGCCAGGCTATTGTCAGAAACCAGCCGCATTCCGTTAGCGTGCTCTTCGACATAGTTATTGGCATCGTTGTTTACCAGGGTCCAGCCATCGGGAACTGTTGAGACTGTCCAATCATTGAACGCTCTATTTGGTAGTGCTTGGGGACCCCAGGGTTCCCCCGCGGTGATGAAAACAGGGGTTCCGGCTACTTGGGAGGCGTTGCCGGGATAGTTTTCAACTTTATGTATTGTGCCGCTCTCAACATCGATACGATAGAGGGTGTCCGCGCCCGTAAGCCAGAAGAGATATATGTTGTTCGCAGCGACGGCCCATACGCCCGAGGTGGACTGTGCAATAGCCGCGTCGGGGTGAGCGGCCCAGGGCGTACTGTTAAAGTCAAGGTTGTAGCGATGCGCGATAACCTCGAAGCTGGGGTGCTCCCGCTGGGCCTTGAGTGCTTCATACTGGGTGGGTGTAAGACCGCTTTCTTCTTGCGTTATCATATTGTGTCATCCGATAGTTCGATCTCAACGCGAAATTCAGCGAGGGCCACATTGTAATGCTGTAGGCGACCTATCCTAGATAGTACCATTCTTTTTATGGCACTGGTATGGTCATCTCCGTCATTGGGGTGGTAGTTGTCACAGAAATATACCGTATGTCCCTGCATGGCTTTAAGTTGGTCTACTAGTCGTCCCGTCTCGACAGTATCGGAACCGCGAACTTTTAGAATGAAGCGGTAATCATTCAGTTGAAGGGGGTTGCCCTCAACCCACAAGGAAGCCTTACGAAGGGGTCCTTGCAAGGTGCGCCGCAACCCAAGGACAACGTGGGGGATGTCACGTCTATCTTCGGCGAGCCACGATTGTGCGGGAGCCATGTCCCCCGTGGTCTGAATGGTACGGCTCAAGTGAATGTGATTTTGCACCGGAAACGCAACCCGCAAGGGGGCGATAACTATTGCGGTCGCAGTAACGTCACCGGCAAGCGGCACCTGAATGCCGAAGCTGCCCGTTGCGGTTGCTCCGGCCACAATGCTTCCTGTCATCTGAACAACAGCCATGCGTTAGCTCCTAAACACTAGAGTATGCCGCGTCTAGCAAGTTCTCTGTCGAGACCTGAGAAGCGTCAGTGTGTATTGTAGCATTGACACGCCCCGGTCCCATAGCCGCAATCTCTTCGAGTAGTTCGACGATACGCAGCAGATGAACGGTTCCGCCGCCTCCCCCACCCTCACCGCGCAGAACGAGGGCACCGTCTTGCGGTACAACGTACTCGCCTTTGTGAAGATTGAATGTGCCAGCAGAGTCGAACTTTCCGCCGTCGCCTGTGTATCCGCCGCCAACCATTGACGGGGGATCGGCGAGCCCTTGCATGGAAGCCGTGCTCAATCGTCTACCAAATTCCATGGGGCCGCCACGCGCTCCTTCATCAATCATCGACCCACCGGAACTACCGGGTGCGGGGCCGGCTTCGTAACGGAAGATACCGACCTGAACAGTAGCCATTTCCTCCATCTTGGCGATGAGGTTATCAGCGTTGATTGTGACGCGCTTCAGAACATCTTCCAACTCTCCCATTTTCTTAACGTTGTCGCCCATGGTGATGGTTGCGAGGTCGCCAGTCTCTACCAGCAGGGCAGTCTTGGCCTCGTTACGTTTCATCTCTTCTGCGAGCGCATCGAGGGCGTCCTGGTATTTCGCTGTCTCTATTGCAGCGGCAACGGCAGCACCGCCAGCACGCTTGGCGAGCTCCTGGTTGGCAAGGTACGACTGACGTTGCAGCAATGTCAACTGGTCTTCTAATTCGCGGCGCTCGGCGATCCACGCTTTTTGAGATTCGTGCTGTTCCAGTTGTAGGCCCAGTCGTTCAAGTTCAAGCACTCGTGACTCATCAAACTGTCGCCGTTTCATTTCCATCTCTTCTTGCTGGAAGCGAACGGTTTGTTCAAAGTTCGCCTTGGTGCGCTCGAACTGTTCAGTCTGGAAAGTTTTCTCTTCGGTGAGCCTGTCTGAAGCAGTATCACGCTGTCCCTGTTGCATTGAGTATTGGATTGTTTGGCGGTCGCGCTGTCGCATAGCATCGATACGGGACCGGCCCCGTGAGAAACGGATATTCCGGTCGCTGTCTTCCATCTGGAAGCCGAAGCTCACATCGGCGGCGGATTGGTTGAATGCCTGATCTTCTTCCTGGTAGCGGAACCCTTGCTGCTGGCGTCCGCGTCCGATTTGCATTGACTCGCGTTGGTAGCCCGTTTGGTAGGCGAACTGGTGTTGTTGGAAACTGAACCGTTCATTAAATTGTTGTCCACGCAGTTGGAACTCGCGTCGTGCCAAATCCAGATTGCGGTCCCCAAAACCGAGACCTTGATCTTGCTGTTGGCGCGACATCTCACGCTGACGATCCTGAATTGCCCACTGCCCCATGCCGTTCCCAGCGTTGAAGTCCATGCCCAGTCGGTTGAAGATTGGTCCAGCCGCAGCAGCGAGGTCGCCGCCCTGCACACGGCCAGTTTCGTCGAGCGTACCGCCGCCCATGTTCATGGCAGCACCCAGGTCGCGACCCTGCTGTGCATAGTAGAAGCTGGTGCCGATACTTCCTACCTGAATATCTCTAATTCGTCGTTGTAGCCCGCGTGTACCGCCGCGCAACTCCTGGTCAGTAATCCCCTCGAGGCGGCCAAGGTCGTCGCGTCCGCGGGCTTGTTCAATCAGCATGTCCGGCACGTTCTCATAATAATTCGATAGGCCAGTTTGCATATTAACCGAATTCAGTGTAGGGGCCATGTCGCCAGTTATCTCACCCTTCTGGACCATTGACGATAGTGCGTATCGGTTGCCTTGTCCCGCCGACATCTGGCGGTTGAACTGGACAGGTTCTAGGGCCGAGGCACCCATCGCGAGATTCACAGAGGTCGAAAGCGTGCCCCCGTACATTTGCTGCCGCATCATGGTGCCTTGCATTGCCTGGAACTGATTCATTTTGTTGGTTGCACCACGATCCCCCGCCTTGAGTCCCTTGCGAATATCACCAAAGAACCCTTGTGAGGATGCCCCGGATAGAGGACCATAAGTTTGCCCCATTTGGGCCTGCATCATAAGTGTTTGTGTTATCCCTTGCCCAGAAAACTGGTCTCCCATAAGAGCGTCGAAACTTTGACCACCCATACCAGGAGGTGCATAGTCGCCGCTTATTCCTCCCATGCCTGCCGCAAAGAAGGCGCGGTTAACGCCCAGGCGCGATTGCTGGCCGCGCTGTTCTCTCTGCATAGTAGAAATTTCCTCTACAAGCCTTCCTTCCTTACTGGCAGAAGTGAGGCGAAGTTCCACGTTCTTAGCCTCCAGCATTACTGTTTGCGTCGTCATGCCTTCTTGGGTGGCAGCTGCTCGCCCTTGGGCAAATTGTAGGGGGTCAGCACCTAGCGTAGTGGCCGCGCCGAAAATGTTGGCAAAATCCTTACCCGCTCCTGTCTTCGCCTGGTAAGCCTGGAACTGAGGTATCATCTCTGGCGTTCGCGTTAACTGTGCAGCACCCCCGGCAAAGCGGGTCGCCATCTCGCCAGAAGTTTCCCCGGGCATAAACTGTGACAGTGTTGATGTAAGAGCACCTGAACGGTCGTAGCCTATGGCACCTTCCATTCGTTTAATATAACCTTGGTCGCCTCGTTCCACCGCACTGCGAAGACCAGATGTAAGAGGGTTCTGGGATAGATCAAGATAGGGGTTTGTCGCCCCCATAGTACCGTACATCCCCTGAGCACGGTTCCAGAGATCTTTTGTTGGCTGGCCCGCATCACTTGGCATCCAACTTGTAAGAGCAATATCACTTGCGCTTTGCGGCTCAAACCCACTTTGCTCGAAACTTTGTACTTGCCCAGCGCGCAGACCAAGCGCAGATTCTCTCCTCGCTTGACCCATGACACTTTGGTCTTCTCCCAAAAAGGCGAGTTCCTCGTTAAGAATATCTTGGAATGCAGTCCCAGTAGTTGAGACATCCTGGATATACGCTTGCTGTTCAGCCATCCCTATTATCTGTTGGGGATCAATTCCCAACGTTGCTGCTGCAAATGCCCCCTTAGTCTCCGGCGCGTCAGCGTCAAAGGTAGGTAGAGGAGTACGATAATTTAGTAAGCCATAGCTCGTTCGTCCGCCTTCGTCGCCGAGATAATCGGGCATTTGAGTATCCAAAATATTCTGCTGCCAAAATCCCATAACCTCCGAAGTGGAAAAGTCACCTCCCATATCCATCGCTCCGACGAATTGCTCAGAGGTTGTGCTTCGATCTTGCGCCAATGCTGCCAACTCTTGTTGCTTTGCAAATTCAGGATTAAACTCAAGTGGGGGCACTACCGCTGGGGCAGGCGGCGGTGTCTGGACATTCCCCCCTACTGAGAAGGGGCCAATTGACGGAATGGCATTAAGTCCAGCTTGAGCTTGTCTTTGCAGCCAACTCTTACCTTCGGCAGCCGTCGCATCAACCCTGTCAGCAGGTGACGGCGCATCCTGAAGGTAACGACTAGCCACCGGCTGCCCAGCGACAGCAGCATCGAGACCGCCTGAAATTCTCCCCGCCCATCGCTGTACTCTCTGCTCGTCATCATCCATTTTGAGGCCAATAGCGCCACGTAACGAATCCCACCCCGACGCGGCACGGCTCAGGCTTGCGGCTGGGTCTGTAATTAGGCCACCCAGATTCTGAAGAGGGCTTCGTTGTTGGGAACGCGCTACGGCAAATGGATCTGATTGCGATGCATTAGCAAAGTTCGAAAGACCATACCCAGCTACACCCGCCGCAATGGGAAGGGCGGGGAGGCCCATAATGCCTGCCATTAATCCAACACCGGCAGCAGGGCCCAGAACACCACCAACCATACTCGCGGGGCCGGACTTGCCGAGGGCAAAATCCATTGCCGGGGCATAGGCTTTATATGCCGCTTCGCCGACACCCAATTTAAGTTGTTCGCTTCTTGCTGACCGTCGCATCATGGTGCCAAGTTGTCCACCCATCAAATCATCAAAATCGGCACCGCCAGTTTGCATCAACTGTATCCCACGTTGCGCTTGACTTTCTTGGTATTGCTGGGCGGCCTGTTTAGCAGGATTGATAAGGAAGTTCTGAATGCGGCCCATGCGAAATAGAGCGAAAGGGTCTTCCATCGCTCGCTGGGCTCGCATACCCACACCGGCAAGTGATATAAGCCCTTTATTTCTAATGGTAAAGCCAGCTTTACCGCGACCGCGGCTGCCAACATCAAGGCCCTCATCGAAGAGGTCGGCTCCACGAGCGCGTGCGGTCTTGCCTGCGTAGCCCAGTTGTGTCAGGGCACTACGCAATTTGAATTGTCGCTCTTGACGCTGGACTTCCATAGCTTCTGGAGACCTTGCGGCTTCCTGGCCTTGTGCAATAAAACGCGACATTGCCCCGCCACTCTTATCAAAGAATTTCGCGGCGGCTCGTTCTTCGGGGGTAACTTCTTTCTTGGCAAAATCTCGTTCCTTGACACTGGCGACGAGTTTTTCGAGGGGTCGCATTGCAACGGTCATAGACCGCAAGCCCTTAGTAGCCTCTGTCTGTCCCTTGGTTATCCTTGAAAGTTCTTTACCCTGATCTTGCAGTGCCCTGGTATAGTTTTCTATACCCGTTGAAATCTTGTTCATGGTTTCGGGGGCTGTTTCCTTGGCCTCAGTACCCGTTACCTTACGCATTTCCTCTTCAGCACCCATAGCAAGTTGTCTTTGCATGTGCATTGGAGCATTCATCATATTTCGTAGCTCGCCGATACGACCAAAATTCTTCTCCATCATTTCATCGCCCGCGCTGCGGAAGCCAGTTTTATCCCAGCGCATTTTCTTTTCAGCGGTAACGAGCCTATCAATACTTGTATACGCTTTGTTCATGACTCTCGGAGTCGCACCTTCGAATCCTCCTGTAGCCATGCGCTCACCAATATTCATGAAGCCTTCGACCTGTTGCGGGCTTAATTGTGCTCGGGGGAACCTGGGACTCCCACCATCCCCGCTGCGCCTACTGCCGCCGCCGCCTGTTCCCGTGTCTCCTGGAGGTCTACCGGGATCGCCAGGGGGGAGTACGCCGCCACCACCACCGCCGCCTGCCCCGCCGCGACCTTGGTATTTCGGGCCGCCAGCGGGTTGAAGGTAGGGGCGTTTATCAATTTTTCCTTCACCGGGGACAAAGATAGCTCCCGCTTGTATCTTGGCTTTTATCGCAGGAGTGGTCCCCTGGTTGGCTATTGCCGTCGCTTCGTCCTGCCATTCCTTTCTGTCTTTTTCAGTTGTGGCATTCTTCATGTTCTTAATGGCGTCATTGAAATCCTTGGCCTTGGCCGCGACTTCTATGTCGTCATCGGTGCCCTCTTGGAATTTTCCTATCAGTCCCTCGACGCGAGATAGTTGGTCAGTTGGAAGTTCATTGAGATTATCAAATTCGAACCCCTTGCCCCGTTTCGTAAATCGTTTGAATCGGCTGGTGTACATGTGCTCTTGCCCTATTTGTGCCGCTCCTGCCCGGAACGCAACGTAGGGGCTTCCCTTTTTGAGGCCGTGGCTGGTCATCCCAGCCCCCATAGCCATCATCAGCGGTGATTCACCTTGTCGATTAAGACCTTTGTGACTACCATACACAGCGGAGCCGAAATCTTTTTGTCCTATTGCGCTCAGGAATTTATCCTGCATTTTGGAAGTAAACTTGCCACCACCCTCCATGTCGCGCATGATACCAGTAATATCTTTGCGGGCCCGTGTTCGCTTTCTACCTTCAACGCCCAGTGGAATGAATGCTTCCGCCACGGCAGTTTGATAGCCGCGACGGAGACGACCTTTATAGGAATCGCCAGTACGCAACATTTTTTCTGCAAGATATTGACCAGCATGAGCCTCGCTAGTGAAAGCTACACCCTTCGTTGTCTCTGTTCCAGCTACGCCGCCGCCTTTATCGCTGGAGAACATACGGGGGAAAATACCCATCATTTCTGCATCCCCAGGCCCCAGAGTTTCTTGATCGAGCGTGGCCTGATAAGCACTAGACGAAATTTTACCCATTGCCCGTGCTAATCTCTGGTTCGAACCGCCGCCAAAGGTTGACATCGCGTTGGCCCATAGATTGCGAACGGCATGATAGCCCTGCGCGATGCGTGTCTTTCCTTGCCCCTCTGCTGTAAAGGCAGGACCGAGGGTGTCATAGGTGGCCTCACGAATCTTTCCCCGGGCACCCTCCATAAATTCTTTAGGGTCTACGCGATTGGTAAGATCATCTCGTAATGCCAAGAACTCATTACCCATGTTCCCAGCTGCGCGACGCATTATCTCTCTTATGGGCGTAATTGTTGCATCCGGATTGGGCGTATAAGCCGATGCATCGGCATCACTATCTTTCATTTGACCCGCAACCGCCTGTGGCGAGACGGAAACTTCTCCGCGACCTGGGTCAAAATTGCCCCCGCCATATCGCCTTTTCGCATTCATTGGAGATTGCATTGCCAGGGTTTGCCCAACGGCAGTGGGATCTGGGGTGGGATCCATGAATTGGGAGTATGGAGCACCCGTGCCACGCCCCCACTGACTCCACATCTTCTTTTGTTGTGCAGCAGGAAGATGCCTTACAGAACGGCGGAAATCATCTCTCCCCATCACCCCCACGTTGGCAGGTAGCCCCTCGGTGCCGGAAGCAGGCCCAGCAACCGTGGGCACAGTCGCGCCGAGCGCAATGCCGATAACCTTCTGGGACGTAGCCAGCTTAGTCTGAGCAGTCCCCAATTTATCCATGTCGCGGTCGAATTCACCTTGCAAGTGACTCAATCTGTCCTCTGGTGCGCCACCTTTCCTTGCTTCTTCCAGCGCAGCCCCAGAACCTATTGCTTGTCTTGCCGCTCCGCCAAGCGCAGTAGACAACGTGCCACCACCCCGAGTAGGGGTGCTAAAAGTTGCCAATGAAGAGGTGGGCGGCAAGATCTTTCCACCAACTGAGATGAACCGATTGCCGGATTCTTTGCCAAGTTCTTTGAAGAACGCTCTATTAATTTGGTTGGCGTCCGCGCCTTCTCCCGCCGATGCTATCGCACGTCGGTCCGCACCAGCAACATCCATACTGCTAACGGGCATGGCACCACCCCCCGGTAGGGCAGATTGCATCCCCTGGCGGTTTTGCGCGTAGTGTGCTCTAAATACATCGCGCTGCGGGTTTTTAAGGGCCCCTGATGCATCGAGGCGAGCAATATTTTTGTATAGTTGTGGGTTTGCCTGAGAGAGACGGTGCATTTCTTCTACTGATACATTGCGCTGCTGTGAAGCAAACTCAGCGCGGGCGCGATGAGCAATAGTGCCCTTGATCTCATAATCATTGACATCTACTGTATATGCCCCACCTTCATTTTTCCTGACATTTGTAAATAGGGGGCGACCCGCCTTGGCTTCCGACTGAAACCTGCGGTTAGAATTATACATCTTAAATGTTTCCCCAGAAAGTTGTACATTCTTGTCTGTGACGGGTTCCCATCGACCCTCAGTATATTCCATCGCACGTTCGCCTAAAGCACCCAGCCCTTTATGGCCCAGCCCCTCGGGTCTGTCGAATTCCTTCATAACATCGTTGACAAAACTGGAACTGAATTTCTTATTCCCCTTCATCCAACTATGGAAATCTTTTCTAACCGCGCCGCGGCCTTGTGAGCCTACTTCTCCCTCGTATAGAGCTTGAGCAAAACGGCCCATGTACTTTTGAGATGCGCGAAATTGGAAATCAACATCCCCGGGTATGACACCCTCACCGGCGCTGACCAGTTGGGCTTTGAGGCCACCCTCTTTAAGTGCGGGACGAGTGCCGTATTTCTGAAAATTTACAGTTGTCATATCGCCCTGGGTGGTTATGTTCCCAAAGCGCATACCAGCATAGTTTCCGCGTGTCAGGTTAAGAGCGGGCATGTCATCACTAAGGTTGCCCCGCCAACGGCTGCCCTCAGACTGCACATCAAATTTGTGGCCGCCGAAACCATATACGTCGCCAGATTGGATACCATACTTCTGTTGCAACTGGTTCCAGGCACTGGTCTTCATTGTTTGAGTACGTTCATGGGTAGAGTAGAAACTTCCACGACGTGTCAGGGCTGCACCTTCAGCGATATGAGGGCCTCGAAGACGCATGGAGACGCGATTGAGATTATATTCGCCCCCTTGTTTCCCTGCATTCCAACTGATAGGAGAGCGCATTGACGCCACCGGCAAGCCGGGGCCATGGGAGAGAAGCTGCTGGTTATGAAATTGCTGTCCTATCTGCTTCGCCTGTCTACCCGACGCAGGAGCACCATAAGATGCCAGACTACCGGCACCCTCATATCCCGGAGGTATCTGTCCAAGACGGGCAAATTCAAGTGTTTTGGGCAGGAGGTCGAGATGACGGGTTTCTGCGTTTCGCGCCGCATACGCCCCGCCCGTTGCCTTGTTGATCGCAAAGGGGTCCATCCCCTCGGGAACAAAGCCCTGGTTGGCTATTCGACCTGCTTGCTGAGGAGTGTATTCATCATGCGACAGCCATTGGGAGCCCAATGGATTGGGATTGTCTTGGTCGAAAGTTGCGGATAGACCACTCGGTCGCCGCAAAGCCTCTGAGAAGGAGCCTCCAGCCGCAGCGCCGTACTTTTTTTGATTGAGGAAGGGTTCAATGTCACCTTGCTCACTTTGGAAGTGGCGCTGCATAGCAAAGCCACCACTCTGGTTTTCTTTCGATCCCATAAAGACGGTTCCGGTATTGGGATCCTGCCACGCCTGCTGGTTAAGAGCTCCGCTATCTAGTTGATAGCGGATATTCATTACATTGAGGCCACCACGAGCCCGTTCCATGGTTGTGATGTTAGCATTGCCAGGAAGTTGTTGGTTAATCCAGCCGCGCATATTCCCAATGTCGTATCGGGGTGCTCCACCGCCCTGGATGCGTCCGCCGCCTTGATTTGTGATCGGTTGTTGGGCAACAGCGTAGGGACTAGAGCGAGCGCCGCCCCAGCCTCTAACTCTATTCAGCATTGATCTGAAATCATTCTGCGTGGGCTGGTTCATTTGTGCCCACAAGCTAGACCCATACCGTGGCCGTCGGAAAATCATATTACTTCCCTTTTGCTGCGAAGTCCGCCTTCAGTTTTTGGTTGGCTAGTTTGCGTTCGAGCACTTCACTTCGTGCGGCCATCACTGCTTCAAACTCGTATATTGCTAGATGGGGCTGAGCTAACATGCCCCCCTGTACCAGTGTGAGGCCGAATGCCTCCAAGCGATCCATCATGTTATGGCCTCCGGTCGCGGCGGGGCCTCAGTTGGATTTTCGATAGCGTGGAAGGCGGCCAAGAGATCAAAATCATCCCTTGCGTGCGCCTCCCCCGCTGTTATGTCCTGGAAGTTCAGCCAAGCTAGGACTGCTTCCTTGGTTGCTTCGAGGTGTTCGGAGAACTGGGCCGCGCCCGTTAGTCCTCGTCCCCGCTCGTAGGGTCCCACAATACATTGACCTCGAGCACACGGTCGTGAACCAACTCTGCAACATTCATGGGAAGCAAATCCCAGACATTGTTGAAAGCGGGTTCCGTCATGTCGAGGAACGCACCCTGATCATTGTTCCCAAATCGAAAGAGGTCTTCACCGTCTTCGTCTTGCAGGTTACATCCGACCAGCGTAGCAAACACTTCGAAGCGGCGAATCTCATGGGCGTTGCGGGATTGCTTCACCTGCATCGGCCCCATGAAAGCATCATCATAGATCTGCGTGACCTCGGCGAAATACTCACCGCGGCGCAGGTTATCGCCTACTCGTGCTTGCCGGATAACAACTTCCAATTCACCGTCCTCCATCACTGTGGAAAACGTCTTCGTTACTGCTTTCATCGGTATGCGAAGTGCCATCTGGCTCTCTCCTTCTAGGTTAGCGATTAATATCCGGCAGTCAGGTCATTTTCCAGGATGATCTCGGCATACTCGATGCCGCTCGCTGGAGCAATGCAAGTGCCGGTGAACGCCTGGGTCAGGAACCCGCCAGCGTTCAGTTCAGGCGGACCATCAACGCTCCAGTCAACACGACCAGCGCGGAAGATAATCCCATACGGGATTCCGGTGGCTCCCACGTCCTTGGCCGATTGGAAAATGGCCTCGAAGCCAGGAGTCAGCGCGTCACCCGCAGTGCTGAATGGCGTCTCGCTCCAGTCGACAAGCGCAGCGCCGTTGTTGAGAACCTGCTGGTACAGATCCGGATTATCGTACTTGTATACGATTCGGATTGTCATACCGCGGGTCAACGCCACGAAGTCTTCAGGAGTAAAGTCGCCGATGATGATTTCGCTGCCGGGATCCGTTAGGCCATTGATCATGTCAATGGTCACTGAAAGC
>Ga0114923_10001517_pt1 | contig 16115 bp, 20 predicted proteins | sample SumtaG_FD_89578 | JGI IMG/M metagenome (GOLD analysis project Ga0114923, IMG submission 89578) | Deep subsurface microbial communities from Indian Ocean to uncover new lineages of life (NeLLi) - Sumatra_00157 metaG | ecosystem: Environmental > Aquatic > Marine > Oceanic > Sediment | place: near...
GTAGAAAGACTGCGAGAGGTCTTTACCAATCTCATAGGAGGTTCACCCAAGTGATATTCATCAAGTGGCGTGTGTCTTGGTTCAACGGTGACAAGAATCAAAGTGCAGAGTTCTGGCTTCCAAAAGGTGACATTCCAGATATCCATCTGAGAGCTTTGTTTAACCTCGTCGAACTGAGCGCGCATGATGATGGGTGCAAATACGACCTTGATAAGATTGGGGAGCGTGCGTGTGATTGAGTCCAGAGTTTACCCCCGTTGATTCATGGGAAGAGGCAGAGGAGATAATGGACCGTCAGAAGAGAGCTGCTGCACAGGGCACTCTCAACTGGCAGTGGGAACTCATCAATCCTGGAACCTATGCGATTCGAATTGCTGGAGGTTTGTTGATCTTCACAGAGATTCTTGAGGATTACAAAGAAGTGGATATGCAAGGTTTCATCTATGGAAGGCATTACTCTGTTGCTTGTACACAGGGAGAACTGGGTGATGCTCACCGTTCTACATTCCTAGCGATGATAACAAAAGACATGTTTGATGCGGCAAAAAATCTTGATTGGGTCGTAACAACTGGTTTTGTGGGGTAGAGAATTATTCTTCTCTACCCATTCTTGCTGAAGCAGGGAGAACAGGCTCTAAGATTGATGCGGTTATGACATAATCCTTATAACCAAATCCAGAGGCGACGACCTTGCTCCTTAATACGATACAGTCGTTTCGAATGCTGTGTCTGGAGTAAACTTCGTGAGATGCAGTAGACCAAGTATTTGGTCGCAAATCATAGGAACTGCAATCAGGAGAGTTAGAAAAATGAGTGAAAAACCAATAGTAGTGGACGCACTTGTCGAAGGTGGCAAGGCAAGTGGTGGCCCCCCAATCGGACCCTCGTTAAAAGATTAGATTTGCTAGTCTTTCGTGTTAGGTCCTACGGGTGTCAACATATTCCAGGTCGTAACCAAGATCAATGAGATTACACAACCCTTCGCAGGATTGAAGGTACCTGTAAAAATCACTGTGAATCCAAATGACAAGAGCTTCGAAATAGAAGTAGGTACACCCCCTACAAGTGCATTGATACTGAAAGAGGTTGGTGTAGCGAAAGGTTCTGGAGAACCCAACACCAATTTCGTTGGTAACCTAACAGTTGACCAATTGAAAAGCATCGCAAAAGGAAAAGAAAGTGCCCTTTCTGCCCAGACAATGAAAGCAGCAGTAATGATAGTTACAGGTAGCTGCGGACAAATGGGCGTTACAGTTGAAGGGAAGACAGCAAAGGAGTTCCAAGCAGAAGTCCGTGAAGGCACATGGGATGCCCAGCTTGAAGGACAGCTCAGGGAGTGATATTGAATGTCTTCTAATATTGAATCAATTGAAGCTTCAGTTGCTGAAGCAAGAGCTAAGGGTACTGAGAGAGGCATTAAATTCGAACAGAGCTTTGATCTAGCAGTCAACTTCAGAAAGAAAGAGCTGGATGTTACAAAACCTGAGAACAGGTTCAATCAAGAGTTAATTCTTCCCAATTCCCTCATTCCTGTACCAAAGGTTTGTGCCTTTGGTGATGGCGAGTTCGCTGAAGCAGCAACAGCTGCAGGTGCTGAACGCGTTGTGTCAAAGGATGATATACCCAGACTGGGTGATGAGAAGAAGGAAAGGAAGACCCTAGCAAAAACTTTTGATTTCTTCATCGCAGCTACAGATGCTATGCCCCTGATAGGTCGTTATTTGGGACAGGCTCTTGGTTCGAGAGGTAAGATGCCCCGCCCATTCCCACCACAAGCGGATTTGAGCGCGATAGTGAATCAGTATCATCGTACAGTCCGTATCAGAATGAGAAACACACCCACATTCCATGTCAAAGTTGGACATGTGAAGATGAGTGATAGAGAGATAGCGGATAACATCCTTGCAGTGCTAAACCTAGTTGAGAGTAAAGGATTCACAGAGAGGATTAGCAACATTGTTCTCAAAACAACAATGGGACCTGTAATTGTGCTATCCACCTAGGTCGGTGAATAATAGTGTCGGTATATGAAAAAACGATTCCCCAATGGAAAGTTGACTCGGTTGAAACCTTAACGACAAATATCAATGAAAGCAAGATGATTGGTCTTGTGAACGTTGAAGGTGTCGGAGCCAAACAACTCCAGGGGATTCGTGATAGTCTGAGAGGTTCTGCAATCATTAAGATGTCGCGGAATACTCTGATGATCAGGGCACTGGAGAAATCAACGAAGAAGAACATCAAGGACCTGCTTGAATTTGTCACAGGACCTGTTGCTTTTGTCTTCAGCGAGCAAGATCCCTTTGTATTGAGCAAATTCCTTGCTGCAAACAAGGCTGCTGCTCCTGCAAAAGGTGGTCAAACTTCTCCAAAGGACATAATCGTCCCTGCCATGAACACTGGAGTTGCTCCGGGACCGTTCATTAGTGAACTTGCAGGTCTCAAAATTCCATCCAGAGTTAAGGGTGGTTCAATTCACATCACCGATGATTGTGTTGCTGTCAAAGCTGGAGGAATAATCTCCAATGCTATGGCTATGATGTTGAGTAGACTTGGAATCGAACCCATGGAACTTCAACTGAAACTCATAGCAGCTTACACAGATGGTGCAGTTCTTGCTGCGGATAGTTTCGAAATTGATCTAGATTCCCTGTTCAGTCAGGTACTCTTAGGTCATCAATACGCAGTCAATCTGTCGGTCAATACTGGTATCCCCACCGAGGCAACAATGCCACTAATCATCGCAAAGGCAAACATGGAGGCCAAGAGTCTAGTAATGACTATTGGATTCTTTGTGCCTGAAATGCTGAATGAGTTCCTTTCAAAGGCTAACTCTGAAGCATTTGCGTTGGCAATGGCAGCTTCCGAGAAGGATCCAGAAGCAATACCCTCTGAAATCTTAGGTCAGGCGAAGGCAGCTGTAGCTACCACAGTAGTAGAAACTACTGAAGCAGCACAGCCAGAAGAACCCGAAGAAGAAGAAGAGGCGGAAGAAGAAGAAGTAGCAGGCATAGGAGGCCTGTTCGGATAAACAAACACGAGGTAATAACAATGGAATATGTATACGCAGCTCTTCTGCTCCACAAATCAGGTGGAAAAATGACTGCAAAGGCAATGGACGAAGTTCTAACTGCCGCAGGCAGCACACCTGACAAGGGTAGAATCAAGGCTTTGCTTGCAGCCCTCAAAGGTGTTGACATTGATGAGGCTTTGACAAGCGCAGCCGCTATGCCCGTTGCAGCAGCTCCCGCCGCAGCCGGTGGTGCAGCAGCACCAGCAGCAGAAGAAAAGAAAGAGAAAAAGGATGAAGAGCCTGAAGAAGAAGCCACCGCAGGACTTGGAAGTCTATTCGGTTAGAACATTCTTGTTCATCTCATCTTATCCCTTTAGTATAGAGGACAGGCAGGTCGCAAGCCTGCTCTGTCCACTGAGTTCTTTTTTAGACCCACACACAGATATCACACGATGTGTAATGATAATCTATGAAAATCATCTACCATCCGTTCATGCTGGAAACTTATGATGGTACACCAGCAGGAGCACCTGGACGTTTGGAGTCTGCTGTTGAGATTCTCAGTAAACAGTCAGAATATGAGTTCATCGAACCACCACTTGCTACAGAAGAACAGATACTTAGAGCTCACACTCTATATATCATAGAACAGGTTGATAGGAGAGAGCGTCTCTCGCGGATGTCGTTACTTGCTGCTGGCGGAGCGATTCTAGCTGGGGAGATTGCTGTTAAGGGGGAACCAGTCTTTGCATTAATTCGACCACCTGGGCATCATGCATCTGAGGACTCGAATTGGGGATTTTGTTACTACAATAACATCGCTGTTTCATTACTAGATCTATGCGAACAGGAACTCATCAATTCAGCATTTGTTCTTGACTTTGATTTACATACTGGAGATGGAAACATCAGCATCCTTGGTCATGACAAGAGGTTCACCATCTATAACCCAAATGGAAATGGTGATAAGCAGTATCTAGCTGATGTAAAACGAGCACTGGATGATGCACCAGATGTTGACATCATAGTAGCTTCAGCAGGATTCGACGAGTATGTAGAGGACTGGGGAGGAAATCTCTCTACTGATGCATTTAGGAAAATTGGTAGATTGATGCACGAATTTGCTGAGGAGCGATGTCAGGGTCGACGATATGGGCTTCTTGAGGGTGGTTACAATTTTGCAGATCTTGGTAAGAATGTACTTGCGTTCTGTGAGGGTCTACGAGGAAAGTGATTTGATATGATGTACAAAATCTTGATCGATGCTGTTAAACGACATCTCGGAGAAACTTTACCACTAATCAAACAGCTTGTAGAAGTGAATATTCTAAGTAAACCAGTAGATGGGGTTAGAGAGATTGGTGAAGTTGTGCTGCATACAGTGAGGTCTCTAGAGTATTATATGAAAGGAATAACGACTAATCAATGGGAGGCTCTACCCTACAACCTTGAAACTTACGACTCTGCTGAGACAATCATAGAACTTGCAGAGAAGGTCTTCGAAGAAGTCAAGGTATATGCAAGCTTGATTTCAACAAGCGATTTAGGAAGGAAGATAGAATCGTTCAATCGACCTGCAACAGTTGTTGAATTGATCCTAGAGATGGTGGAACATAGTATACACCATAGAGGACAGATTACGGTATACTATAGGTTTCTTGGAATAGAACCAGCAACAATTCCATATATCATCTAAAAAGAGTGGAGGGGGACTACTAATCCCCCAAAAATCAGGTCAGTCCTTAAGTCCTTCAAAGACTTTGTCAAGCATTTTCCGATACTTCTCAAATGCTACTCGACCAGACTTTGTCATACTCAGGATAGTGTGAGGTTTCTTCTCTTGAAATTCCTTCTTTACATCGATATATCCTGCTTCTTCTAGTTTGCTCATATGAGAGGAGAGGTTACCCCAAGTGAGTCCTGTTTGACGCATTATATAGATGAAATCTGCTTCATCTACAACATAAAGCTGAGTCATTATCTGCAAACGAGCAGGCTCATGGATGATCTTATCAATCTCAAGTGGAAATCCTCTATCCTCATTGCTCACTCGAATAATCCTCCTGAACTTCAATCACAGGATTGGAGTGGATGAAATATCCGAATTTGATTAATCCACCTACAAGCAATCCAGCACCCAATACCATGGAAAATGCAAGTAATCCATCAAAGATACCATCAGGAGGGAAGGTTGTTGTGAGATAAGAAATAACCAATCCAAGGATAGTGGTAACTATACCAAAACCCCAGTAGATCTTCGATCCAGTTCTGTCAACCAAGTATGCACTGGGAGCCAACATTGTCATTCCTAGAATGAATGGGAACATAATGAACCAGTTGTAGTAGTTCGCTATATTCTGGGTCATTATCATAACAAGTATTGCAGAGCATACAATCACTATGAGCAAGAGTGCCAATAATCCCTTAGGACGAAAGTCTGTTTCATCTGTTCTTGGTTTGACATATCCAACTCGAGGATAGGTGTACTTCTGACGGGCACGTTCAATGAGTTGTGGGAGAAATATTATGTAAAACACTACAAAGATGCTGATGAAACTTGGATTGATGAAAATTGCTGGAGTCATGGTGAAGAAGAAGCCAGCTAGAATCTCAGAAAATCCATCTTTCATCGTTTCTCTGAAGGCTGTTTGTCCTGTTTTTACCAAATCTCTATCATTCACTATGGACAACCTCCTGTGTATCAATGATTGGATAGTTCCGGATGAATTGAACGAATTTGATAACACCCACTACAATGAATGCAATGCCCCAACCGTCAAAGTAGACCATAGGTACCATCTCTGCGGATATGAATTCAGCAAGTGCGACTACAAACCCAGTAATTGTCATTAAGACACCCACAAGTAGGTATCTGTTTTGACCACTCCGATCCTTCAGAGCAAAGCAAAATGTACACGCGGTCAATCCAACGAAAACAGGTATCCATCTATAGAGCCAATCTATGGTTACTACATCTGTCGAGAGAAGATGGATTAGAATCATTTCTTCTGCAATTACCAGAATCAAGATTGCTATACCCCCTAGTTTCTCCTTTAATGGACGGACCTCTCGAAGTTTCAAATATCCAATCCTTGGATATACATACTTTTTCCTATACACTTTATAGTATAGAAAAAGGAAGATGATATAGACCATGCCGAATATGGCGATGATGAGTCCCAACCATGCAAGGATTATTGGTGAAATTGATGGATAATCTACTATTCCAAGGTACATTATATTGAAAAATATCAGAAACATTACTCCAAAATTTATTTCATGGAATCCATCATGATTTAGCTCCCGAAAGGATTCCTGCTCAAGTTCCTTCAGATTTTGTTCTTTATTCATTATTATCACTTCACAAAGTGCTTTGTATTGCAAAGTACTTTGTAACCTAATAAGGTCTCGCAAGAAAGCAAGCACTCGCTGGAGAACAAAGTGCCTATCGGAAAGCTTTATGTTCTAACAAAAAATAACGGAATTTACAGGGCCCGTTGCCTAGCCCGGTACCTTACGCAATCAATGCGTTGTGTGGGAATATAGGGCGCCAGCCTTCTAAGTTGGAGTTCGTGTGTTCGAATCACACCGGGCCCGCCATTCATCTTTGTTATTGAGTTTCTTATGTTCAGAATGTATAAGTAACTGCCTTAGTATGCTGAATGTGGGTGTTTGAAATTCCATCGAATAGTCAGGAGAAACGAATCCTAGATAATATTCAAGACGAATCAGTAATCGACCTTGCAAAGCAACTCATCTCATTCCCAAGCTTTGCAGGAGAAGAAGCACCGGTTGCAGATTATCTTTCACACTATCTGAAAGAGAGAGGATTCCAAGTAACTAAGCAGGAAATTGAACAAGGTCGATATCAGCCCTTGGCAACACTAACGGGAAATGACGATGGAGCAAGTATACTCTTGAATGGACATATGGACATTGATCCTCTTGCTCGAGGTGCTACAGATCCCTTTGTTCCTCAAGTGAAGAATGGTCTGATCCATGGTGCTGGACTGTTCAACATGAAAGCAGGAGTCACTGCAATGGTTATTGCTGCTGTTGCACTTGCAGAAGCAGACCTTGATCTGAAAGGTACAGTTTACTGCAATCCTGTTGTAGGAGAACTTCAGGGAGGAATCGGTACTCTTCATTCAATCAAGGAAGGCCCTAGACCAGATGCAGTGTTGATACCAGAACCAACTGATATGAATCTCTTATTGAAACATGGAGGGGTCTTAGATTTTGCAATCATCACTCTAGGAAAATCCAGCCATATCTCCCAGAGGGAAGGTTCAGTTGATGCGATTAGAAAAATGAGTGATATTCAACAAAGGCTCTATGAGATGGATGATGACAAAGATTGGGTTCATGATTTCGATCCTGATGTTCCTAAACTTCCACTGATGAATATTGGAAGTATTATTGGTGGAAGAGGGCGAAACCACGACCTCAAAGGTCCATATTGTGTAGCAGATGTTTGTACTCTCTATATCGATACCAGAATAAACGCTACCCAATCATACGATTCAGTGAAGAAGGATATCATAACAACAATGGAACAGTTGAAGAAAAAAGACCCTGAGATTGAATATGAACTTAGGTTCCCACCTCAAACCCCAGAGGAAGACCCTGTTGATGACGAGATTGGTAAGATAATTGGTCTGTATATGCCTCCGTTCAGCATCCCTCAAGATGAATATCTGGTTCAAAGTGTTTGTGACAACCATGAACAAGTAACAAACACACAACCAACCAAGATAGTGAGTGAAGAGGATGGAAAATATCCTGTAGTCTACGCTGGGACAGATGCGGTTCATTATTGGAGTCTTGGTGTGCCAGCATTTTGTTACGGACCGGGAGGGATGATTTCATCTGATAATGAGGTAGCAGATCATCCACCTGTTGCAGTGAAGGATATCGTAGCTTGTGCAAAGGTTCTAGCACTTACTGCTCTGGATATCTGCTCTAAATCAAAAGAAGAGTATAGAAAACTTAGACCACAGAGTGTAGGTTAAGCAATTCAATCTTCAAAGGATAACGATTGATGTAACCATTCAGGAATCTCCATGTCTAATGCTGTTGAAATATCACCAACAGAGTGAAGATTGCCTGCGGCTCTGATTCGTGTAGCTCTCTTACTACCAATTCCAGGGATAGATTTCCACTGAGAGAGTGAGGCTTGTTGAGGTCTAAATGGATAAGGAAGAACAGTGAGAGACCTTGGACCATGATCAACCACAAAGACATCTTTCGGAACAAGACCACTAGTGTCCTTTACCATATGACAGAGTAAAGGATAGGTTCCAAGCTGACGGAGTAAGTAGTTATTGCCCTGCTCTGCATCAAGAAAAACTGATTGAAGTATTGTACCAGGAGGAGCGACTCGTTTGATCATCTCTACATCTATGCGGTCACGAATCTCCTGTCTGTGCTTGAAGAAATGATTTCGTTTGATGCCTTTACCCGAGGTGGGTTCCAAATTGGTGCCTTGCAATCCAATGACCTGTCTGACATTGATTCTGCGCAGTATTAGTCCTTCATCAAGAATCTGTGCAAGAAAGTTCATGTTGTGTTCCAATGTCTTCTTAGATTCACCGGGTAATCCATAGAGGAGATTGATTCCAGGTAATAGATGAGGGAGCCCACGTGATTCTCTTTTACCTCCTACTTCATTCAGAATTCTTACCGCTTCTATCATCTCATCAACTTCACCCTTCAGATTGTTTCGACGAATCACTTCAGGATCTGTAGATTCAACACCAAAGGCAGCAACATCACCAGGAGTATGGTACTTCATTATAGCCTTAGCAACTTTCTTCGATTCTTCAGGGTGTCTTGCTATAGTTCCTGGATTTACATTATCGATGTGAAGCACATCCAAATCCGGGGCAACTTTGCGAATTTTGGAGAATAATTCATCAATCGCGTCAACATTTGGATTGGGAAACTCGTATTCGCCAATCTCTTGAGAACCATAGGTGAACAAATCTGCTTGATGTCCAAGTCGAAATGCGCGAACTCCTAGCTCATAAAGAGATTCAATTTCTTTCACAATATCATTTACTGTTCGCTGCTGAGGTATTCCATATGAGGGTTCCACACAGAAAGAGCACCCTCCTGTTATGAAACGTGGACATCCCCGATAGGTTTCAATCTCGCAGATGATGTGTTTGTTGGAAAAACCCGGGTACTGAGTGACAATCTGTGCGCCCTTGGTAGTATAGGGTTCAATCTCAGACGCACTTTCTCTTGTTGCTTCCAGATTCGCGGATTCCAAACCTATTGATGGATCAAAAACTTGGACAAGTACTATTTCTGCATCTCCCTTGACGATGTAATCAAATGGAGGGGCGAGCACTTCCGAGCTAAGTGCCATTTTTCCACCCTGTATTCCACAACCAAAGCTTGCCCATGGACCAACCAGGATTTTAGGGATGTCTTCTAACAATGGTGAAGAGAACAGGGTTTTAGTTTCTCTAATGGAGATTGGAGTACCACCGATATATTTGCCTGGAACTATCATACCAGCAATAAGTATCAGAAGGTCCATTTTCGACCAATGTCTTTGTGCATTCTCGAAGCTTTTGCGAATTTGATCAATAGTCTGATAGTGAATTTGAGTCTTTGGAGATTTGGTCCAAATAGATCCTGCAACATAACGAGGATAGATACTCATGTAGGGTGGAACTCCAAGAACCGTGGGCTCATCAACATAACCATCGATGAGACCTACATTTTCCACCGGATTCATTCTGAATTACTCCCATTCTTTGAAGTTATCATAACCTGAGAAAGGAATATCGACATACCCCTCAGAAGATTCGTATGCAACTCGTTCTCCTTCCTGAACATATCCAATATCTATCAAAGGAACTCGCTTAGCCTCTGCTATCGCTTGAGCTTTCTCGAACTTGTCTTCAGGGATTGTTACAACAAGAAGGAATTCTTCACCACCCTGCATAACGACCTTCATTTCATCGAGCATGTTCTTTCGAGCAAACACTTCAACACCGGTACCTGAAGGAAGGCGTTCAATGACCAAACTGACCTTGCTTTGTTTTGCTATTGTATTGAGCGTGATGCCAAGGCCATCACTACTGTCCATGGATGCCGTTATTGCATTTTTCTCTGCAAGTGCAGGAACAATCTCCAAGTTAATTGCAGGTTTGTATGCAGCTAAGAGAGCTTTCTTGTGGAGATTAGGTTCAACCTCTCTACCTCGGAGTAGAGCTTCGAAAGCAACTGAGGTGTATCCAAAGTATCCTGTGACTGCTACAATATCACCAGGCTTTGCACCATTACGCGGAATTATACCCTCCCGATGAGCTACACCTAACCCCACTCCAGTAAGAACAACATCAGAAGCCATACCCATATCTCCACCAATAAATGGAATTCCTGCTTTGAGACCGTATTGGGAATAACCACGAACAATCTCACTTGCTTCTTCTACCGCAAAATCCTCAGGGACACACAGTGAAAGCATTGTACTGATTGGTTTTGCTCCCTTTGCAGCCAGATCGCTCAGAGTCATCACCGCAGTCTTTCGACCAACCTGTGCTGCGGTCATCCCGGTGAGCCAGTCGGTTTTACGAACAAATGTATCAACATTAACAACTAGGTTTCGATCTTCTGTTATTGGAAAATCTGATGCGTCGTCATCAAAACCAAGTTTCGCACCTTTGACTGAATTAACATAATTGCTAATGCTAGCAAGGAAGCCACGTTCACCAATCTCGCCTGTCTTCATCAGAAGGTCCTCAATATGAGTGTCAGGGGACTGATGATAAAGTTTTATTAGAGAAGTTTGGAGGTCAACTTTTAGATGCGCCTCGGTGGCTTAGGGGCTATAGCGTCTGCTTCGTAAGCAGAATGTCGTGGGTTCAATTCCCACCCGGGGCTCCATTTTCTCTTGCTAAATTCATTATTTTATCAAATTTTTTGTGCAGCTTCCTACAATTATATACAGTTTCCACGTCAGATAATAAAGAACAGGTGAAATAAACTTGAAATATTATAGAAAAACAAAGAAAGCCCCCTCTAGGGCTTCAAAGCCAGGCCTATTTGAATGGATGGCTGGTGCTACCAGATAATTGAGGTAGAACAACGAAAAAAAGAACAGATCGGATTGTCACTTCGCTGTGACTCCTTCTGTTCAGAACATTCTCCTTTTCTCATGAAACTGCAGTCATCTGAACTGCTTATGTTTAGAAGTTACTAGTATTTAGAGTTCAACAGAAATCCTTATCATGCAAACTTCTACGAAAAACGATGAACTCCAAAGTACAATGCTCCGGAAGCGCCGTCCTGGAATACGGAGTATTGCCATTTTCCTTTCATATGCGGAGGTTGCCCAGCCAGGTTAAAGGCGCTAGGTTGAGGGCCTAGACTTCGTGGAAGTCCGCCACAGCTTTGTTTGTGGCAGTTCGCCACGGAGAGGCATTCTCGTAGGAGTTCGCGAGTTCAAATCTCGCCCTCCGCACCATCTTCTTTTATCAAATAAATATAAAACCATAATAATCCTATACTAACTAGAATTCATTTGGTTGGGAGTTTCATGCAGAAGCAATCATATCTGCCACTCATAACAATCATGTCAAGCATATTTTTGCCTTATGCCATCATAACATCTGCTACTCCAATAATGACTACGAATCAATACTGGTTCTTCCCCCTCTGGACCTATATCCATGATTTCGGAAACTGGTTAGAGTTTGGTTTTATTATTCCAGCCTTCACTCCTTCATTCTCACTTCTGCCAACAATCGTGGGATTGCTTTGGTGTATATTAGGACTCTATGTTAGTAGATCGTTACACCAATTCTATTCAGGTAAAAGAGATGCAAAATCGGTTTGGTTTCCAACACTCAGCATATTGGTACTACAAATACTAGTTACTGCAATTGTTGGTCTTATTATTTGGATGAGCTGGTTGATTCTGATTGTACCATTGCCACTTCATTTTCTGACTGTGCTACTTTTAGTAAGATTACAAATCCAAAGAGTAAATCATGAATGAGGGATATTTGACTAATAGTAAAGACATTAGAAACTGGGATCAACGATTCAAATCTCGCGCTCCGCACCATTTTTTTCATTCTAGTTCAATTCGTTCCATCTTGAATTTGTGCATTCGTTCATCAATTCTTGAGCCGTAAGGAGCCATAAATCTCTGGACAGATGTAAATAGGTCTTCAGGGACTTCTAATGCAGCTTTAATACACTGAGCCAAATCATACTTTGAAAGGTATTGAGTCAAGGGACAATGGACCAAATAATGTTCTTCCCCATCTGTTGAGAAAATAGGATATTTCCTACAAAGTAAGGGGCGTACAGGATAGATTTCACAGGTGTATTCTTTGAGATAAGGACAAATCAAGTCCTCTCCAAAATCTGTAACATAGCAGTTCTCCGTTATTTCAATGAACTTATTCGGATATCCAACCTCAATAACTCGGTCTACTTCCAACTTTGTCGCAACAGATCCTCCTTGTGTGCAACAGTATCCACCACAACTCTTGCATATGTCTGAATGGTTACGTTCTGTCATGCAGATATTGCAATTACCCGGCTTCTATATCAAATCTCGCTCTCCGCACCATCTTCATTCTTTTTCAAGAATCATACAATCTATTCAGTTTCATATCGTGCAGATTCAGCAAAGAAGTCCATTATTCTACAAAATGTCTTGAATTCAGCTGAGTGGATAACTCCCTCGGGGATATAGTATGAGTCACCTTTCTTGTAGAGTTTCGTTTCATCACCGATTGTCAGTAACATTTCACCTTCAATGACAAATCCATACTGTGCATTATGACTGTGTGGCGGTACAATTCCAATTGGTTCAATCTCAAAAAAGGCAACCTGAAAAGTAACACCTTGAGCAACCCATGCTTGAACTCCTTGCATTGGGATTTTTGCCATGGGTAGGTCTTTGATACAATCAGGATATGATTCAACATCCATTGTTCTCACAAGTGGTGATTCGTGTACTAGAATATTAAAGTATCATGGAGTCTTCAATTGTGATTAAATTTTGAAAAAGAAGAATTTGTGAGCAATCGTTCAGATCGCCCACAGTTGTACAGCTAATGCTGTGTTAAATTAGTTCTAGGATAAAGGTCTAGTATCTACGACGTCTGTCGCCGCCACCGCCACCGCCGCCTCGACCGCCACCACCGTAGCCACCGCCACCTCGGCCGCCGCCGCCACCACCGTAGCCACCGCCACCTCGGCCGCCGCCGCCGCCACCGCCGTAACCGCCGCCACCTCGGCCGCCGCCACCGCCATAACCGCCACCGCCACGACCACCACCACCGCCGTAGCTTCTACGGGGGCGATCGTCTTCGTGCTCTTCAGCAGACATGTCTACTTCCATGTTGACTTCTTCAAGACCTTCTTCGGCTGCTTCAAGTTTTCCGTACCTACCTACGTTTAGACGTAAGTTGCCGCGGAAAAGACCTGTGTAACCGTTTGTAAGATTGTAAGTTGAACCTTCTTCAACTGCGTCAATAGTGTCATCCCAGAGTGGAACTTGTACAATTCCACTAGCATCACCAACAGTGATATCACAGACACGGTGTGAGGATCCGTCCCTTCGGGACTCGATATCTCGCGATTCACCTATGCTGATCACCTTGAAAGAAATGGTGACGTTCTTCATTCGTGGCTTTAGTTCAGCCACAGTAGCCTCAATTGGCTCACGTTCTTCATAACCCATTGTTATTCACTCGCTTAATGCGATACTGCAAGTCGTCAAAACTAGATAGTCCTTCTGTGAAATTGCGATGCTGAAAAAAACACCATTGATAATTCCTGTGATAGAAAGCGCGTCTCGCTTTTCGTGTACCTGCAAATAGCTTCTCAAAATGATTGCTTAAGAACTTGTGCACAGGGGCCTAATTTGCCCAAATTATCAATTCACTATGAATTTCAAAAAAAAACACTGTAAATGGACCCACCCACAGCACGGTAGAGGCGGGAGCATGCTGGGTCCACGGGTGGGTCCGGGGAGGGAGTTTGTCTGTGAGTACTGCAGAAGTTGCAATACGTGACGATTCCAGAGGGAGGGAATCGTTCAGGGTGTGTTACGTTGATTCCAATACTACATGCGATGCGTGAAATATAAGGTCCTCATGAGAGTGAGTGCCGCTTTTTACTATCAAAATGGAAAAACTATTGCATATCTACACGTCATCGCTTGAATCTGCCTACTCATGACAATGTATAAAGGAGGTAACTTACGCAAACAGCCTGAAGTACTCTGGAGTGAACTAAAACGACATCCTTGAAAATTGGAATCGTTGGTGCTGGAAATATGGGCAGGATTCATGCTCGTATTCTAAATGATCTGAACTCATTAGTAGGTGTTGCTGATTCTGCTTTTGATATTGCTAAGAAGACTGCAGATACATACAATGTTCCTGCATTTGATGATTTCCGGACTCTTATTGATGAAACATCCCCCGATGCATTGATTATTGCAACCCCAACTCGCACTCATGCAGAGATTGCAGAAGAGGTTGCATCAAAGTATGATTGTATTCGAGGGCTATTGATCGAGAAGCCCTTTGCAAGTACATTAGAGGACGGGAAAAAAGTTGCAGATATTATCAAGAAAAAGGGCATAGTTACCCTAGTTTCTCACTCCGAAATCTACAATCCAATTGTAGGGAGAGCGATTTCTCTTATTGATACAGGAGCTATTGGGATTCCTCAATCTGTGATTCATGATAGGAGAGGCTTAGTATCACCCGAGAGAATCCCATCTTTGGGAGATGTCTTCGAAGACCTTGGAGTTCATGATTTCGACATTATGGCAAGAATTAGTCAAGGGAAAGCAAAGCTCTATGCACAGGGAGCCACTCAGGGTGGGATATTCAATAGTGGAACAGTGATGGTCAATTTCGAATCAGGGACCGAACATGTCTTCCATCTCTCGCGACAGTATGCTGGTCGTCGCAGATACACTGATGTTTCAGGTAGCGAGGGTTCTTTGATGCTTGATCTATTTGGACAGATTATCAAAATACAGCATCTTGATCAAGCACCAATGGCTGCAAATGATACGATTAATCTTCCAGAACGAGGTGCTACCATCAAGGTGTATGGTGAACCATTGAGAGAAGTTCTCAATGACTTTTTAGCTTGTATTAAATCTGGAGCAACTCCGAGAGTGAGTATAGATGATGCTCTCTGTGCCCTAAAAGTTGTAGAGGCAACAAGAGAGAGTGCAAGTACTGGCAAAGTCGTTGATATCGAGATTAGTCCTAAGAAATAACCTCACCGAATAGGTGTGTTCTTTCAGCATCAACTATACGAATTGACACAGTTTCACCTAACTCAATATCATCATTGATTATGATGGGTTTGTAAGAAGGGTTACGGCACATAAGACCCCCACGAGATCCCTTCTCAGTTACGATAACTTCACCAACCCAACCAATCCAGGATTTGTTGTTCTCTTCAAGTATTTCATTGACTAGTATTGTTAATCGCCGACTACGGTCCTTCTTAGCAGAAGTATCGACTTTGTTCTGGGCTTTCGAGGCTTCAGTTCCGGGTCTATCACCATATTTTGAAATGTTGACAACCGGAGGTCGAACCTTTGAGATTAAATCCATGGTTAATTCGAAGTCCTGATCGGTTTCACCGGGAAATCCAACTATGATATCAGTGGCTATTGTTGCGTTACTGAAGGTCTGTCTTACAGTATCAACAATTTGTTCCCATTCGTTAATGGTGTATTTACGACCCATGGCTTGAAGAATCGTATTGCTTCCAGATTGTAGTGGGATATGAAAGAACTTGAAGAAGTGGTCAGATTTCATCACCTGAACTAATTCACTAATAGAATCTAACACCAAGTTCGGATTGAACATCCCCAACCGAAATCTATGCTGTCCATCAATCTTGTTTATCATGGATGTCAATTCAACAAGATTACTATCAATGTCCACACCATATGTACCAAGATCTTGAGATGTAATACGAATCTCTCTGTACCCTGAGCGAACACATCTCTCCACAGTATCAAATACATCCCGTTTGGAATGGCTCTTTACTGCACCTCTGGCAAATCTTACGGCACAATAAGCGCAACTAC
>Ga0114923_10001518_pt1 | contig 16108 bp, 25 predicted proteins | sample SumtaG_FD_89578 | JGI IMG/M metagenome (GOLD analysis project Ga0114923, IMG submission 89578) | Deep subsurface microbial communities from Indian Ocean to uncover new lineages of life (NeLLi) - Sumatra_00157 metaG | ecosystem: Environmental > Aquatic > Marine > Oceanic > Sediment | place: near...
ATCCCAACCGGTTGCGAGCGGTGTTCCCCCTCAGCCGTGAGGTCACTCCCGAAGAGTGGCCCCGTTTGTGGGATGCCTTATACGACGCCCTAGGACGCATCGCCGATCCGAAGTGCGGTGACGCGTCTCGGCTCTACTTCGGCGCCTACGCGCCCGAGGGCACGGAAGACAGCGCCCTTGTGGACGTCAACCCCGGCGAACCGATCGATGTGGATGCGTTGCTCGGATCAAAAGCGCCCCCCGACAAGCCTGCGGAAACTGCGTCGGGGGGCGAACCTCCTGCCGTAACAGGGGGCCAAGGTCCGACCATATCACGAGAGCGCCTGAACCGCCTATCTCAGATGTTGATCCGCAAGCGCGACGATCATCGCCAGGAGCTCGGCCACATGCTCACCCGCGTGGTCGCGGGCACCCCGTTCGCCGAGCCCGGTGCACGGGACACAGCGATTTTCCAGCTGGCCGGCGTGATCGCCGAGCGCTTCCCTGATGGTGACCCCGATAGCATCGCAGAGCACTTCGCCCAGAGCCTCACCCTGATGCCCGAGCCCGATCCGATCGAGCCCTCAGATGTCGCCTACAAGATCGGCCGCGCGCAAGATGCCCTGATCCAAGAGCGCACCGAAGCCGATCTCGAGGCCACCCATGCGAAGCGCCAAGCGATCCGGGATGCGTTCGGCGATGGCCGTGAGACCCCTTATACCGATGAGGAGCTCGATGCCATCCCCGAGCACCGCTGGATCGTTCAGCGCGGCCGCGCGTACTACACGCGCCTCTTAGAGGGCTATCAGGGTCCGTACACGCAAGACGATGCGCTCAGCGCCATCGTGCGTGATCTCTCCCCGACCCCCCACGAGCTCTACACCATCTCACCCCAGGGCGTACGCTCCCCGAAGAGCCTCGGCGCCTTAGTCCGATCCTACGGCTTCGTCGCCAAGGACATCGCCGTAGATCTCGCAGCCAACCACGCGCGCTTCGATGAACCATCCCGCACGCTGATCGAAGCGCCGTGCCCGCTCCGCAACATCGCCCCCAAAGAGCACCCCCAGATCACGCGATGGCTCGCGGCCTTGGCGCAAGATCGGTTGCCCCTTCTGCTCGCTTGGATCGCCGCGTTGACGCGCCTCACCCAACCGTGCACAGCGCTCTTCGTGACGGGCCACAAGCACACTGGCAAGAGCGTCTTGCCCGAAGGACTCAGCCGCCTGTGGACGCTGCTAGGCTACCCCACGCCGCTCGAAGACGTGCTCGGTACCAGCTTCAACGATGCGCAGCTCAAGTGTCCCTTGGTTTTCGCGGACGAACGCCTACCGACGGACCATCGCGGACGGGTGTTGAATGCCGAGCTGCGGCACTACATCCAATCAAGGCGCCGGCCGCTGCGCCGGAAGTTCCTCCCAAACGCGGACATGATCGGCGCGGTGCGACTCGTGATCAGCGCGAACGATGCGCAGATCCTCGCGACGGATGAGGACCTGAGCAACCAGGACATCGGCGCGATCGTCGACCGCTACTTGCACATCCCTTGCCACGTCGAGGCCTATCACCTGCTTCGCGATACCGACACGTCGGGGTGGGTCAATGGTGACAAGATCGCAGAGCACGCCTTGTGGCTTCGGGACAACCACCTCTGGAAACCGAACGGCCGGTTTCTCGTGCACGGCGATGACAAGGCGTTGCACTCTCGGCTGATCTCGAGCACCGGGATCCGAAGCGCCTTGCTTCAGTTCTGCGTCGCGTATCTGCTCTCCCCGTATCTGCTCGACAACCACGCGAAGGCGAGCGGGTTCGTGCGCGTGCACGATCGCCAGCTGTGCGTGAACGTGCAAGGCGTGATCGAGGGGTGGGGGCACTACGTGCAGAATGAGAAGTGCCCGACGACGGGCCGCCTGGGAAGGGCGATCGCTGCGCTCGCGATCGACGACCGTCGGATCAAGCTACCGGTACCCGGACAAGGGTACCCAAAATTCCGAGTGATCGCCACCGAGCACTTGATCGCGTGGGCGGATGATAAGGACTTCGCGACCGCGGAAGAGATCGAAGCGGCCCTATCAGAAAATACCGAAGACCGGTGCAAAAAGCTTGCACTCAACTGAAACACCCTGATATAAGGATCCACATGTCGAACGAAGAATTGACCCTAGTCAAATATCACGCAATGTGCACCGCCGCCGGTGTCACCGCGATCTCGATCACGGTGAAGCCCGAGGGGATCGGGATCACCCTGATCGGGTTGATCGACGGGAAGCGAACCGTGGTCGCCGATCAGTTACTGCCCCATGGCGGGCCCTTTGATCTGGTGGCGATGCTCGTGCTCCAAGAGTTCCGGCAAGGGGTCGAGGGCGGGGTGCCGGCACCACGACCCACCCCCGCAGAGCCCGGGTGTCCCGGTTTGGTGGAACACCCCTTGTTCCCGACCGTGGGACCGCGCGCCGTCGCGCCGTTACCCACCCCCGCGCCCGAGGCGCCGACGATCGACACCCCCACGGCCTTGAAGCCCGACGGGAAGATCTTGACGGAAGCGCAGGCCGAAGAGCTCGTGCAGCGTTGGAAGCAAGAGTTTCCCGCGGTCGCACAGGCACTTGGCACACGGCTCGAGGGGCCGGTCGAAGATATCGTGGCGGTGATCAAGAGCACTGGATTTGATCCGAACGCCCCCATCCCCGAGACCAACCCCACGGATGTGATCGCCCGTGCCGCATCCAGCGCTCGGGAGCGCGCGGCGCTGATCGCGGGGTGTAGCCGGGAGAGCGGCGGCGAGCCCCCGAAGCACGGGGAGGGTCACCGTAGGCCCCTGAGCTTGCCCTTGTGCACGCAGTGCGGCGCGCAACCCGTGAGCTCGGGCGCGTCGAAGTTCTGCGGCGCGGCGTGCGAGCGCCGGTCGTTCCTCGTAGCGGCCACCGCGCGGCAGGGGGTGAAGCTGCCATGAAGCCCTCGATCCCGTGCCCTGTGTGCGGCACGACAGGGTCCGCATACCCCGGCAACGGGTGCAAGACCTTGTGCTATGGCTTCGTGCACGCCGAACTGATCCTACTCGAAGCGGCGCTCGACAAGGTCGAAGCGGAGAAGAAGGCGAGGAAAGCAGCATGAGCACCGAAGCACACAGCCCGTTCGCCATCAGGGACGCGGCAAGGGATGCCATCGCCGCAATCGATGTATGCGAGCGATACCCCGGGCTTTCAACCACGAAGGCGAACGTCGCTGCGAAGTGTCTCAAATTGTACGAAGAGCTCCACGGCGTTTTCGGTCCTGGGGGCTTGCTACCCGTGAAGGATCCGTCATGAGATTTCGCATACTCCGAGGCATCGGCCATTGGATCCTCGCCAATCATCCGGGCGTCACGCGTCCGGCCGGGTTCTCGAAAGAGACGCCGGTGTTGAGGGGTCGGGATGAGTGACATCGTGGGGCGGTTGCATCTGTTGTCGTTCGGCCGCTGCGTCGTGCCGGCGTCAAAGAGAGAGCTAATCGAAGCAGCCGACGAAATCGAACGCCTGCGGGCTAGGCGGCCGGTGGTGTGCACGAAGTGCGGGGGAACCGGCGTCGAGCACATCGACGATTGCAAGTGCTGCGGACGCATGTACGACGACGGAACCGAATACGACCCGCCGCTAACAGACCCCTGCCCCGACTGTGGCAATGACGGGTGTGGACCCGGGGTTCGGTGGGAGACATGATCCCCCCCGCCCCACCGGACACGTTCGCGATCTTGCCGTGGCAAGACGATCCCGTGTGGGAACCTGTACCCCACACGGGCGAGTATCACGCGGTGATGCAACCCCCGCCCCTGTTTAATTTCGCGAATGACGGCACAGAGGCTCCGATCGTGGAGCCTCTCATCCACTTGACCGCGCACCATTTCATCAGCCCGCGTGATCGCTGGACATCGCAATACGAATGGATCTTCTATGCGCGCAGCGATGCTGAGCTTCGTCGAGGTGTGAGCAGTCTTCTAGTGGCATTCCTCGCAACGCGCTTGCTTCATTGGATCGCGAGCCTCGCATGACCCCATACCGCTCCTCAGCTTCCCAGGTGTCCAAGGCCGAGCTGTGCTTGCGCAAGTGGGGCTTCCCGAAGCTCGATGGGATTAAGGCAACCCAGAACCGCTATGCGGCGTTCGGGAGCACGACGCACCGATACCTCGAAGAATGGTTTGTGAACCGTACCCCGCCGCCAGCCAACATTCCCGAAGGCCGAACGGCGCTTCTGATCATTGGTGAGCTCCCCCCGCCGCAGACCCCGGGCATTGAGATCGAGAAAGAGATCCGTCTGACGCTCGGGGGGATCCCGTTCAAGGGCTGCGTTGACTTCCGGATCCTCGCGCAACTCCCGCGCCCGTTCGTGAGCGATCACAAGACGTGTGGGAATTTCAACTATGCCCTGACCCCCGACACGATGAAGGACGATATCGCGGCGACGATCTATGCCTACGACGCGATGTGTCTCACGAACGAAGAAGCGGTCGATCTTCAGTGGACGTACGGCCAGCGCAACGGCAAAAAGGTTTTGCCCGTGTGCGCCATCGTGACGCTCGATGAGATCAAACCGAGACTCGAGCGCACGGCCACCACGGCAAAATTGTTGCGCGATATCACCGAAGAACACCCGAAGGCGATCGAGCTCCCGTACGACGCGGCGGGGTGCGAAGCCTTCGGCGGCTGCCCGTTCAAAAAACTTTGCAACCTCACACCCTCTGAAAGGATCCGATCGATCATGGCACAAGGCGAAGCTCAAAAAGACTGGAAGAAAAAACTCCTGAACCGGAAGGCAGCACGCGCTGGCGAGCCGCTGCCCCACCCCGAGCTCGCGGACGAAGCCCCCGAGCCCCACCCCGCGCCCGCAGACGCGGCTCCCATCAACCCGCCCGACGCGCCGCCCCCCGAGCCCGCTCCGGCGCCGGCCGCCGCACCGAGCGCCCCCGCGCGACGGGGTCGACCGAAGAAGACGGACGCGCAGAAGGCGGCGGACAAGGCCTTGAAGGACACAGCGAAAGCGGCCGCGGCGACGCAACCCGCACCCCCTGCGGCCGTGGTACCCGAAGCCCCGCCCGCGGGGATCGTCGACGTCTTGATCGACAAGTGGCGCGACGGGTTCTTGGCGGGGTTCAAGTTGGGACGTGAGGAGAAATGACAACGCACCCACACGCGCGGGCACTCCTAGCATTCTTCAAGCACAACCACTTGCCCGAGCCCCTGGCGACGGTGTCTGAACCGTTCTGCCGGTTGGCGAACAAGGTCGCCGCCACGCTTCACGGTCCCGAAGCGACCGTGTGCCTGCGGAAGTTGCTCGAGGCCAAAGACTGCGCCGTGCGCGCCAAGATCGCGGAAGACGGATCATGACAACGACCCTCCTAGTAGTCGACACCGAAACCGGCGGGCTCGACCCCGTCGAGGCGTGCATCATCGAGATCGCAGCGCGCGTGCTGATCATCGAAGAAGGCGACGTGAGCAAGGGCGAGTCGTTCACCATGAAGATCAAGCCCGATCGCCCCGTGCATCCGAAAGCGGCCGCGGTCAACGGCTACAAGCCCGCAGATTGGGCGCACGCTCGTGAACCTCAAGAGGCGCTCCGGCTCTTCCGAGGCTTCGTGCAAGAGCAATGCAATCTGGCCGCATCGCGCCCGATGTGGACCGGTTGCAATCCGCTGTTCGATCTCAAATTCTACACGAGCGATCGAAAGCGCCACGACGAAGCCGAACCGACCGGGCTTCACTATCGGGTGGTGGACGTCGCGAGCATGGCGCTACCGCTCTTGTTCTCCGGAGCGGTGCATAGCGTCGCCCTACGTCACCTGAGGGCTTGGGCGGGCTGTGAGGGCGAGCAATCGCACACGGCTATGGGTGACGTCGAGGACACGTGCGAAGTGATCGGGGCTCTGTTGCTGGAGTATGGGTCATGATCTGTCCACACTGTAATGTGGCACAACCGAAGGCGAGTCGTTGTGCTGCGTGTGATGAGCTCGTGAGCGTCGTTGCGAACGTGGTCGAGCTCAAGCCCCCCGTGGCCGAGAAGATCGAAACACCGTGGACGTTCCGCGCGGCGTGCCATCTGAAAGAGCCCCTCAGCTTTCTAGGGGTGCTGCGCTTCGGCGTGATCCTCGATCTGGGATTCGGCATCTATCGACAGATCCAAGCGCATCTTTTCGGGGTGATCGTGGTTGCTGGAAAGTTTCATCTTGCGGAGAGCTTCGCCGCCAATTGGGCTGAGAACGGTCAACCGAACGATCTGATCGTGACCACGATCGAACGTGGCGATCTGGGGTGGGCCGTCCACGTCGAACGCCGGGAGCTCGATCAGGCCTTGAAGGTCACGCACCTCTCGAGCTTGGCCGATGCGTTGGTCGAGCAGGGGTTGTGCACCCAGGTGGAGCTGGATTCATGAACCGTTTACGGATCGCTGCAGAGATCGACGAAGCTTTACAGAACGCCGCAACACGTCTCGAACTGCCCCGGAAAAATGTTGCGCTGCGAAGCCACCCGGAAGGATGGCACGCGCAAGTGATCAACGTACTTGCTGAGATCGTTCGCTTGCACAACAGCAAGGCAGCTGGTGATCTGCCGCCCTCGAAAACAGCGATCGATCCGATCACGGCGCTCGAAGGGTTGCGCTGGTACTAGGGTGCCTAACCTCTTCACCATGGCGGCCGAAGCCGCGAACCTCGGCGCGGTCAAGCTCACCCAAGAGCTCCGACGCGTCGAGGCGCTGCCCCGACGGCTATGGGATGACGAGCCCGACGACTTGACCGAGCTCCTCAGGACCCCCGAGGGCACTATGTCTCTCCGGCAGATCCAAGCCGTGGCGCTGTCCGAGATCGCGGACCTTGGGGGGATGTTCGGGCCGCTTCGGGTAGGCGCCGGCAAGACCTTGATTTCGCTCCTCGCCCCCGTCGTCACGTTCGCGGACCGTCCGTTGCTCTTGGTCCCGGCGGGGCTCATCGAGAAAACGAAAAACGCGATGGCTCCCCTTTGCGTCGTGTGCCTCCGTTCGTTCCCCTTGCCCGACACTGAGTGCCAGGGCTGCCGAGAGCACTTGGCCCCTCATTGGGACCTGCCTCGGTTCGTGCGGATCATGTCCTACGAATGGCTCGGGCGCGCGCAAGCCGCGGGCGCGCTCACGGACTACGAACCCGATCTCATCGTCGCGGACGAGTGCCACCGCTTGAAGAACCTCCAAGCCGCGTGCACCCGTCGCGTCAAGCGCCATATGCAAGCGTTCCTTGATACCAAATTCGTAGCCATGTCCGGCACCGTCACCAAGAGGTCGATCCTGGACTACACCCACATCCTTCGATGGTGCCTCGACAGCCCCCCGATCCCCAAAGCCTACACCGAGCTCGAGGCGTGGGCCGATGCGCTGGACGAGCGCAAGGGGCAAACGAAGCGCGCGGACCCCGGAGCATTGCGCGTCTTGTGCAACGACGAAGAAGACACGCTGTGGAAGACCGAACCCCGGCGCGCTGCCCGTCTCGCGTATCGCCGCCGGCTTGTGGAGACGCCGGGTGTCGTCGCTACGAAAGAGACCCCGATCGATGCATCGATTACCATGAGGGCTGTCGAGGCGCCCGAATCGAACGAGGTTGACGAAGCTTTCCACGGGCTTCGATCGCTCTGGGAAACCCCCGACGGCTGGCCCATCGCGGACGGGCTCGCGATGTTCCGTCACGCTCGGGAGCTCGCGCTTGGCTTCTTCTATGTGTGGGATCCTCGACCGCCTATGCCGTGGCTTGAGGCGCGGCGCGCGTGGTGTGCATACGTCCGCAAGGTTCTGAAACATTCGCGCAAGCTCGACAGCGAATCGCAGGTCCGGAGCTACGTCCAGAAGCAGCTTGAGGGGAGAACAATCACTGAAGGTCCGGAGCTTTTGCTAGCGTGGCTCGAGGTCCGCGACACGTTCGAGCCTAACACCGTGCCCGTGTGGATCGATGACTCGGTGATCGATCTGTGCGCCGAATGGCTCGACCGTACCGGCGGGATCGCTTGGACCGAGCACCGGTGCTTTGCGGAGCGCTTGGCCGAGAAGAGCGGCTATGACTATTACGGGCGCAAGGGCTTGAACGCTGAGCGCCAGCCGATCGAAGCCGCGGATCCGAAGATGCCTTTGATCGCGAGCATCGCGAGCAACTCGACCGGTCGCAATCTGCAGGCATGGCATAAGAACCTGATCGCCAGCATGCCCGCCAACGGGATGCAAACCGAACAACTCATGGGCCGCACCCACCGCGACGGACAGACCGCGGACGAAGTCACGTTCGATGTGCTCGTAACGTGCGCCGAACATGTGGGCGCGTTCTGGCAAGCCAAGCGCGATAGCGAGTTCGTGTTTGACTCGACCGGCAGCCCTCAAAAGATCTTGGTCGCGGACATCGACGTCCCGACCGCAACGGACCTCGCGTACCGTTCCGGTGCGCGGTGGGACAAATAGCAATAGCAATAGGAGTAGTCATGGGATTGTTTGACGGAATCGGAAACGCGGAGATCTACGAACGCGGCAAGTACATGCCCCCCGGCTTCCGAGGGGTCGTGGAGATCAAAAAGACGATCGGGAAAGTGACGCGCGCGAGCGGCGTGGCTTTCATTGTCGAAGTCAAAGTGATCACGGTCGACCGTCCAGGGGACAAGGTGTTGGCCGAAGACAAGGTCACCTGGGTCGAACATGATCTAGGACCCGTGCGCGTCGGAGAAAAGCGCACGTGGTATCAGAGCATGAACGACAAGGATATCGCGTTCGGCGCGATCATGGCGTGGGCCGCGGCGTGTGCGTGTCTCGAGGCGGGCCAGAAGGAAGAAATCGAAAAAGAGATCGCCCCGACGCTCGAAGACGATCTCGAGCATGCAACCAACAACCCCGCAGACAACGACTACATCGAAGGGTTGGTCTACCTCCAGACCGAGTACCACAAGACGCAGAAGGGCAAAGACTTCACCCGCTATGACTGGTCACCCTACGACCCCGATGAAGGTGAGCCCCGCGACGCGGTCGACGAGGTCGGGTCGTGACGGCGCCGAAGAAGAAAGCGGCCGTGAAGAGCGTGCCCAAACTTGGTGAAGCCTTGGGCAAGGTCGTGAGCGCGATCGAGCAACTGTCTTCGGATGATCAGAACAAGGTTCTTTCGGCGGCCGCGTGCTTGCTTGGGTTCGACATCGAGATCAACCGCAGCGACTACAGCTAGCCATGCCCCCCACCCCGATCGCTTTCGACACGGAAACGCACCTCATCGGCCCGGCGCTGAAGGCGCCCCCGCTGGTGTGCCTGTCCTACGCGGAAGGCGCGAACGCAGGGCTCGAGCGCCACGACACGGCTCGTGAGATGTTCGAAGTGTTCCTCGAAAGTGATCGGGTTCTCGTGGGCCACAACGTGGCGTTCGACTTCGGGGTGTGCGCCGCGAAGTGGCCCGATCTGCTCCCCTCGATCTTCGACAAGTACGAACGCGATCAGGTCACCGATACCATGCTGCGCCAGCAGCTGATCGACATCGCGGCAACACGGCGCGCACCTCATCCCCAGTCCTTGGCCGAGCTCAGCCGGCGATGGCTCGGGGTCACCCTGGACAAGGGCGAGGACACTTGGCGATTACGATACGGCGAGCTTCACGATGTACCCCTGGCGGACTGGCCACAAGACGCGAAGGCGTACGCCGTTGACGACGCCCGCGCAACCCTCGCGGTGTGGCTCCAGCAAGAAACGCAAGACTTGCACCTCTTGGACGAGTACCGCCAGGCCCGTGCGGCGTGGTGGTTGCACCTCATGAGCTCTTGGGGGCTCAGGACGGACCCTGTGGCCGTCGAGGCGTTGGCGGAGCGGCTGCAGACCCAACACGAAGCCCTCAAGTCGGAGCTCGTTACAGGCGGTCTCATGCGCCCCAACGGGGTCCGGGACACGAAGGCGGCGCATGCTCGGATGCTGGCCGTGGTCGAGGACCCCGAGCTCTCCCCGAAGACCAAGAACCCCAAGCTCGACAAGGACGCCTGCGACAGCTCGGGGGATCCCCTGCTCCAGGCCTACGCCAAGGTTTCATCAGTCAAGACGCGGATCGGCAACTACGTGAAGTTGCTCCGGCGGGGGTTGATTCACGCGAATTTCAATTCGCTGCTCGAGACGGGCCGCACTTCGAGCTCGCCCAACGTCCAGAACCTCCCCCGGAAGGGCGGCGAGCGGGAGTGCTTCGTCCCGCGCCCGGGGCACGTTTTCATCGCGGCGGACTACAGCCAGTTCGAGCTGCGGACGGTGTCGCAAGTGATGATCTCGCTGCTCGGTTTGCGGCCCAAGCTCGCGGCCGCCTTGAACGCCGGGATCGATCCGCACCTCGAGATCGCCCGGCGGATCGTTGAGTGCTCCTACGATGACGCGGCGACGAGGTTGGCGGCCGGCGACGACGAAGTCGACCTAGCCCGGCAAGTCGGCAAGGTGGCCAACTTTGGGTTCCCGGGGGGCTTGGGGATCGGTCGGTTCGTGCACTACGCGCGCAACCAATACGGGGTGATCATCACCGAAGCAAAGGCGGCCGAGCTCAAAGAATATTGGTTCCAAGCTTGGCCCGAGTTCGAAGCCTACTTCAGGTGGGTCGGGGTCCAGTGCGACAGCGGACCCGCGAAGTTCGAGCAAGCTTTCGTCGGGCGCTTCCGCGGAGGGTGCTCCTACTGCGAGGCGTGCAACACGATGTTCCAGGGCCTGGCGGCCGACGCGGCGAAGCGCGCGGGCTTCATGATCGCGAAGGCGTGCTACGTCGAACGAGCGTCGCCCCTGTTCGGTGTGCGCCCCGTGAACTTCCCTCACGATGAGTTCATCGCGGAAGTTCTCGAAGCACGGGCGCCCGAGGCGGCCGAAGAGCTCGCGCGGCTCATGGTCGTGGGCGCTTCGGTGTACTTGCCCGACGTGCCGCCGTTGGCAGAAGCCTACATCATGCGACGGTGGTCGAAGAAGGCGAAGCCCGTGCGAGGGGCGGATGGGAGACTAGCGGTATGGGAACCTTGATAGCAATCGATCCGGGGAAGCGGACGGGGTGGGCAAGGTTCTGCCGCAAGAGGTTGCGCGCCGCAGGGTGCCTTTCGGACAAAGAACTTTGAACCGCACCCCCCCGACCCTTTTCCGCGGAAGGCCCCACGGTCGCCGTGATCGAGCTCCCCCGGATCTACAACCCCTCACCCGTGCCGCCAAACGACCTCTTGGATCTGGCCGTGTTGGTCGGCGACCTTCGGGGGTACTACCGCCGCCTAGGGTTCAAGGTCGAGCTCGTGTATCCGCGCACGTGGAAAGGGACCGTCCCGAAGAAGATCCACAATGCGCGGACGCTGGCGAAGCTCACGGCCGCCGAGGTCGAGTTGCTTCCGAAGCGCCCGCGCGCGAAAGACTACGATCACAACATGCTAGACAGCGTGGGCTTGGGTCTATGGTGGCTGGAGAAAGAAGGCGAGCGATGAGATTCATTCAACCGAGTTACGAAATCCTGGCGTGCCCCAATGGCGAGGAGCTGCTGCGCTTGCTCGAAGTGGCGGCGCGCGTTTGCTACAAGAGCGAGGAGAAGATCGCGGGAGGTCACAAGGCAGCGTGTGGCGTGCGCTGGGCGAAAGAGCCAAGCTCCCACGACATGGTCCGCAAGATCTTGAAGTCGGGCCACCTATCCGTCATCGAACACCAGAGCATCACCGTTCGGTTTATCTGCAACCGAGGCGTCAGTCACGAGCTGGTGCGGCATCGACTGTGCTCGTTCTCTCAAGAGTCAACGCGCTATTGCAACTACGGCAAGGGTGATCACGGGCTCAACATTATCGAGCCGAGCTATCGGCCACACGAAGGCAACGGCGGCGTTTCCGAAAACGAGCATACCAACGAAGGGGAGCGCCGAAGGATCTGGGAACAAGCGCTCGAAGTGATCGAACAGACCTATAAGGTTCTGCTCGACATGGGTGAGACCCCTCAGCAAGCTCGGGACATCTTACCAATCGGCCTGAAGACCGAGATCGTGACGACGTGCAACCTTCGCGAGTGGCGGCACATCTTCGACCTGCGCTGCAGCAAGCGAGCGCACCCACAGATCCGGGAGCTCATGATCCCTTTGCGTGAAGAGCTCCGCCAACGTATCCCCTTAATCTTCGATGAGGTGTCTTCATGACCACCCCCCAGGACCAAGCCAAGGAAACCGCGTCCACCGCGCTCGCGGTCGCGAACGAACATCTGACCTTGCTCGAGGACTTTGAGCTCACGTGCGCCGAAGACAACGACATCGCGGCGGACATGTTGCAGGACGTCAAAGCCCGGCACAAGGTGCTGGAGGCGAAGCGCAAGACGATCACTAAGCCCTTGCTGGCGGCGAAGAAGGCGGTCGACGATCTCTTTCGTGAGCCTCGGGATATGCTCGAAGCCGCGGAAAAGATCATCAAGGACAAGATCGCGGGTTACCTCGAAGGGGTCGCGGCGCAGAACGCCGAAGCCTACGCGGCCGCGGGCTCCGCCGACACCGTCGAAGAAGCCACCGAAGCCCTGGCGACCGTGAACAGCACCGAAGCGCCGGCCGGCGTGACCGTGCGCTACACGTACCGCGTGACCGTGTTCAATGAAGCGATCGTGCCCGAGCGATTCCGCGTGATCGACGTCGCCGCGATTCAACAATTCACGAACGCGGCCGTGAAAGAGAACGGGGAGCCCACACCGATCCCCGGGGTCGAGTTCGAAAAGGTGCCGGTCGTGACGTCGAGGAGGGCGAGTCGATGAAACTCATATACGTTGCCGGTCCGATGTCCAAGGGTTGGTTTGGTGATCACATGCGCAAGGCGATCGACGCGGCCGACCGATTGCGCGCGGCGGGTTTCGCGCCGTTCGTTCCCCATCTGTGCTTCTTCTGGGATCTCATGGGCTCGGGGTGGTCGTACGAGGATTGGATGGCCTATGACAAGGCCATGCTCCTGAAGTGCGACGCCTTGCTTCGGTTGCCGGGGGAGTCCCATGGGGCCGATCGTGAAGTGGCGTGGGCGCAAGAGGCGGGGATCTCGACGTACCACTTGATCGGCGGATTGATCCGGGATCTCAAGTGAGCAAGGCTCACCGGATCGAGGTCGACGCTTGTTTCGATTGCCCGTTTTTCTCTTCTCCGCACATCAATGAATTTTGCTCGCACCCACAAACGCTAGCGTTGCGAACAAGTATCCTGCACACGAAGCAACCCCCACCCGCTGAGTGCCCCCTTCGTGATGCCGTGACCCTGATCGCGGGCCCGTCACGGTTCTAGTCCTCGTGCGGATCGGGGAGATCAATGTCTCGCATCCTGCCCATAGCTTCAGGATGCGTGCCTCGGCTCCCGATCTTGGCGTGTTCTGCCAGTTGATGCATGTGGAATGCCAGGCGTGTGATCCTCTTCAGGATCTAATCTGTTGTATCCGCGAGCCGTTCTAACGCCACAACCTGACGTTCTGCAATTGACATGTTGTCCCCTCCCCAGGGTCTTCAGCTCGGCGGATAGAACGGCGACGGCCGGACGTTGAACCGTTGCCCCGCCGCGGCGTTTACGTTCGAGCTCGCGGCGCTCGTTCCCTCGAAGCGATAAGACCACGCTCCGGCCCTGTCACCGTCCTGAGGTAGCTGCAGCTGGAACTCCCAGCGACCGGCCGCGGGATTCGTAAGCGACGCCTGGAGCACCGTGGTTTTCGTTCCGGCGCCGTCGATGTACTCGAGCTGTGTCGTATCGGGGTTCGCCGCGACACCGGCCGCGTTCTTGAAGTCAACGAAGAGTTTGATCCGTTGGCCCTGGGGGTAGTTGTTGATCGGGTCTTCGGGAAACGTCATGGCGGGCACACCTCATCGCCGACAACGGCGCTCGAGATCGCTTCGTTGCCGGGGGTGTTGCAGCCCTCGGGACTCTCGAGGATCGCGCGGCCGCGGAGCGCTAACAGCATGCTCACGAACCCGACCCCTCCAAGCGCTAGCGCAAAAACCAACATCACTGCCTCGTGAGGGTCACGGTCGAGCCCACGACCGTGATCGCGATGTCGATCGAAGCGGCCAGCGCACGGATCCAGCCGAGTTGCGCATCGAAGCTCGCGGGCGCGGCGATGTTCAACCCCAGCGAAGTCCAGGCTTCCGTGAGCCTCGCGAGGATCAAGGGGATGTCGGTCTCAATCCGCGCGTCCGTGGTGCCCGAGAACGTTACCATGCGATAGCGGGTGCCCGCCGCCGCGCCGGCCGTGGCGTCGATGATCCCCACGTACTCGAGTCCGTCAGTCGTGGCGACGTCCGCGAAGTAGGCGCCGCCGATCCCGCCCACAAGCTCTGTGAGGGCCACGGACGTGGCGACGGGTGCACCGGGGGTATCCTTCTCCCAGTAGTCTAGGACGGGCGACGCGCCGGTCAGGGGCGTATCCGCAGCACTCTCGATGAAAACGAAAACGGTAGCCATGTTACAGATCCGTATGTTCGTACCAATTCAGGATGACATGGGCCTTGTTGGAGTTGCCGATCGCGGCGAAGACCGCGGCGTATTGTGTCTCGGGTTTCAAGAGCACTTCTTCGGTATCTCGAGCGCCGCCCGCGAGGATCTGATTTCGTTGCCCCCAGGCGTAGGCGTCTTTGACCAACGTCGCGGCGCCGACGCTAAAGTTTGTGGGGTTGGCGTTCACCACACCCGCCGCGACGAACCCCGCTTGCGCTTGGTTGGCGAGCACACCCGAGCTCCCTGGCACGGTGACGCGCTTGCGATTCGTGATCACGGCTTGGGTGCCGGTTTGTGCATCCCATGTCGCACCTTCCCAAAGCTTGAGACTCCCACCGACAAGCGTTTCAAACTGTAAAAGCATGTGAACACGCTTCGTGCCCGCGGGGGTCTTGAACGCGAGAATGATCGTCTCGGCATCCGACATCGTTTCGTCGACGAAGCACGCAACGAACGAATCACCCTCGTGTGCTTCGTGGTGAGCGTTCGTGATTCCGATCGCGACGCCTGTGATCGAATCGACGATGCCAACGGCAACGCCCCCCGCTGCTGCACTAGAGCTCATGATCTACTTCTCGTTTCGTCTTGCGCGTCGTGCCTTTGCAGTCGTCCCAATCCACAGAATCGAGCCCCTTCGCGCCCGCGAAATTCGCCCCGGTCACGTCCGAGCCGTGGAAGTTTGCGTCGGTCAAGTCGGCGCCCGCGAAGTCCGCGTCTCGCAAGTCGACATGACACAAGAGCGCACCCGTGAGATCGACGCCCGCGAAGTTCGCGCGCTTGAGCTTGGCGCCAATGGCATTGACGCCCTTCACGTCGACGTCGCGAAAGTCCGCGTCGGCTTGGTCGGCGAAGTAGAGGTGCGGCTTGCCGGGTGCTCCGTGGTCAATGGTCATGGTGAAAGGAGCCTTTGAGCCGCTCTTAATTCGAGCTCGTTCAGTGGCCGGTTATAGTACAGCGCGCGGCCGAGGTCGTATCCACCAAGGTTGCTAAACGTCGGGACGCCGTTGTCGTTTCCACCGTAAGTGAGAGCACCCACCCCGACCCCCCTCGTGACCGCCGTTGCGTTCGTGGCATAAGTTCCGTCCGCGTCTACACGGCGCACAGCCGCGCCCGACTCGAACGCCTGAGCCACCGCACCATCGGCGATAGCTGGACCGGCGTTCAAGTCGGCCCCCGTATGAGCCTGCATGGTGGACCGCGTAGCGCTTCCGCCGTTATCGCCACCGAATCCACCATTGAAGTGAACGCCTTGCTTGCCCTTCTGCGCGTAGGTCTTGTTCGCGTTCGAGGCCGATACGTTGGCCCAAAGCAGCACATGCGTATTGCCATCGGCCCCGTCTAGCGTTGCATGATCGGGAATCCAGACACCCTGATCGGTACCATTCAGGCGCGCGTATGTGCGGGCGCCGATGGTTTGCTCGGTCGGCGAACCTGTGAGACTAACGGTGTGGCCGTTGCCGCTGTCATCAGTGAGCGCGGTAATGATTCCGCCGGCAACAGTTGCCTTGTCCACGTCGATGTCTGCGCCAAGGTTGGCGATGCTGGTAGCTACGAACCGAATCGCGAACCGCTGCGCCAACCACTCGTGCACGCGCGCGACCTCGGCGTCAGTGAGCTTACGGTTGAAGACGAGCAGATAGGAAAGGATGCCATTAAACATCCAGTCTCCAGCACCGCCGCCCCCCCTGGCGCCGA
>Ga0114923_10001519_pt1 | contig 16085 bp, 10 predicted proteins | sample SumtaG_FD_89578 | JGI IMG/M metagenome (GOLD analysis project Ga0114923, IMG submission 89578) | Deep subsurface microbial communities from Indian Ocean to uncover new lineages of life (NeLLi) - Sumatra_00157 metaG | ecosystem: Environmental > Aquatic > Marine > Oceanic > Sediment | place: near...
CTCTAACTTACCCTTGTGTGAGCTTCTCTGGAATAAGCCGATAACCACAAATGCAATCAGCAGCAACAGCAATATATCCAGCAGAAGAATAGTTAAGGAGCGGTTTCCTCTAAGAATACCACCCTTTCTCTTTGTAAGGTCAGGGGCCCCTTCCCTGGAAAGCCTGTCCTCACGGTTATAGTGGAAATGCAGACCGTCGGAGCTCTCCCTCTTATCAATCATTATCTTTTCCCTTAGCCAGCTTGTCACTTCGCCACCAGATTACTTTCACCACCTGTTCTTCGCCCAGGAGTGCATATAAAATCCCGGATGCTGAAAGGTTCAATGCTTTAAAATAGAGATCAGAATCCTCTATTACCAGGCGCCGCCGTACCGCAACCTTGCCCGATTCAGTAAGCAATAAGAGCTGGAAAAGATTACTGCCCTCACGGCGCATGAGATAATAAAACCCGAGATTGTTAAGTCCAATAAGCTCATAGGAGGGATTATCCACACTGACCTCACGGGAGCCGATATGTTCAATTCGTTCGCCATTACGGGGAACTGCAATATAACCTTCTTCATAGCTGCCAGTCTCTAAATTGAGGCGGTAAATACAGGCGGCGAAGTTGCTGACTGTGGATTTTGCCTTTGTCGCTTCATCGACCTTTTCCTTATAATAATAGAGCATCAGGTGGAGAACCGGATTTTTAAGATCCGCAAAAATCTTTGATAGGCTGGGGATTGCTTCCTCATCGGGCAGAGGCAGATGTTCCTGATCGATTTCCACCTCATATAACAGGTTACCGGCAGAGGAAAACCAGAAAATCAGCCACTTACCCATAATCCGGCAGATTACCACCAGTTCATCCGCTTCGGTTATCTGTATGCTCTCAATATAGCAAAAGGGCGTACCTCCCACCCCTTCCTGTCCGATAAAATCTATAAACTTGCCATGGCGGTCAAAGCGGTAGATAAGTCGGTTCAGCATAACATCCAATTCTTTGTCTTTGACCTGGCGCTCAGCCGGGACTTCATCTTCTATGTAAATCCGTTTCTGACTATCAACCGCCAGGGAACCGATATTGGTAAAGGGATAGTTTACAGCCGTGCGGGTAGAATTAGTTTCCTGATCCCCTTTGATAATTAGAGAAACGGGTTCAGGATTCCGTTCCGGATTATAGAGCAGAAAAATCAGATCTCCGTAAGAGGAAAACTCCATCATCTTTGAAGAGTTACCATTGGCAATATAGAACAATCCATCCCGCATATAGATACTGGTTTTCCGATTTGACAAATTGCCGCCATAAAGGAAGAGATCAATTTGATCTTCCATTTTTCCCAGCTTTAAAGTAAAGAGTTCTTCTCTGCTTAATTCCTGAATTACAGGTTCACTGCAGGAGAAAAAAACAAGTGCCGAAATTACCAGAGTTACTATTAAAAAGCTTATTCTCCCAGCACAGATTACATGCGCAAACGAAGTTCGTAAAGCAAAAGTCCAACTCAATATATTCGGGCGTTCACAGGACTTCCTCCGGTCGCTGACTTGATAATTTTTTGCGCTGAATGTGTAAGCTTCAAAAGGTAATAGCATGAGGTACAAAATAATACTATCTATTTACGCACAATGTCAATCTTGACCATCTTCGGATAAAGGCGATACATTGGAGCCATGATTGATAAGATAATTACTATATTTCTGGGATCGAAACATAACCGGGACTTGAAAGAACTGCTGCCGCTGGTTAAGCAAGTAAATGAACTTGAGCCGGAAACAATGGCTCTTGCAGATGAAGATTTTCCGCAAGAAACACTTGAGTTCCGGCGCCGTTTCGCAAAAGGCGAAAGCCTTGATTCACTTCTTCCGCAAGCCTTCGCCCTGGTCAGAGAAGCTGCACGCCGTACCCTTGGCGAACGCATCTACGATGTGCAATTAATGGGGGGAATAGCCCTGCACCAGGGCAAGATCATGGAGATGAAAACCGGAGAGGGAAAAACCCTTTCCAGCGTTACCACTTCCTACCTGAACTCCCTCGGGGGGCAGGGATTACATATTGTGACGGTCAACGATTATCTTGCAGAGAGAGATTCACTCTGGATGGGACGGGTATACAAATTTCTCGGAGTATCGGTGGGAGCTATACTGGCGAATATGGACAATCAGGCGCGCCGGAATGCCTACTTGAAGGACATTACCTACGGCACCAATAATGAATTCGGCTTCGACTATCTGAGAGATAATATGTGCTGGGATAAAAAGGACAAGGTACAGCGGCCTCATAATTTCTGTATTGTAGATGAGATTGACTCCATCCTGATAGATGAAGCGCGCACCCCCTTGATCATCTCCGGTGCCGCTGAGGATGATACCTATAAATGTTATGAAGCCAACAAGCTGGCCCCCTACCTGATTGAATGCACCAAAGACCCTGAAAGCGGGGAATACCCCGAAGAATGTGAAGGTGATTATAAAATTGAGGAAAAGAATAAGCGGATTTCCTTTACCGATCAGGGCATGAACCATATAGAGGATCTGCTGCTTAAACAAGGAGTAATCAGCACTTCACTCTTTGAATCTGATAATTTCGAATATATTCACTATTTTACCCAGGCGATAAAAGCAGCAAGGCTCTTCCATCGGGATGTCGATTATGTGGTTCAGGAGGGAAAAGTAGAGATTGTTGATGAATTTACCGGACGCATCCTGCACGGCCGCCGTTATTCCGAAGGACTGCACCAGGCTATTGAAGCCAAAGAAAGGATTAAAATAGCCCAACGGAACCGTACCCTGGCCACAATTACCTTCCAGAACTATTTCCGGATGTATAAAAAACTCTCCGGCATGACCGGTACTGCGGACACTGAAGCCAGCGAATTCGCCAAGATATACAATCTTGATGTTGTAGTAATACCTACAAATCGACCCCTTATTCGTGATGATACCGATGATATCATCTATTTACGGGAAGATGATAAGCTTAACGCCATCTGCAGGGAAATAGCAGAAAAACAGAAGAGAGGACAGCCCGTTTTGGTTGGTACCATCTCTATTGAAAAATCAGAACTATTCGCCCGTATGCTGACCGATATGGGTGTCAGGCACGAGGTATTGAACGCAAAAAACCATGCCCGTGAAGCCCTGATTATTGCTGAAGCCGGGGCCAAAGGATCGGTTACTATTGCTACTAATATGGCAGGCAGAGGCACCGATATCAAACTTGGGGGCAACGCGGAGTTCAGAGCGCGCCGGCGCGCCGGCTCCAATGCCAGCCAGGAAGAGATCAACCGGATCATGAGCCAGGAACAGGAAAAATGGCAGCAGGATTATCAGGAGGTTAAAGATTCAGGCGGATTGCATGTGCTGGGAACGGAACGTCACGAAGCACGACGAATTGACAATCAGCTCAGGGGTAGATCCGGAAGACAGGGTGATCCCGGTTCTTCCAGGTTTTATATTTGCCTGGATGATGAGCTGATGCGTTTTTTCGGTGAGAATATGAAAAATATTATGTCCCGGGTCGGCATGCAGGATGGAGAACCCCTCTATCATCCCTGGATTAACAAGTCCATTGAACAGGCGCAGAAAAGGGTTGAAGAGCGAAACTTTGAGATAAGAAAGCACCTCCTTGAATATGATGATGTTTTAAATGAGCAGCGGAAATTTATCTATGCCAGGAGAGATGAGATCCTGGAAGATAAAGATCTGAAAAAGCGCGTGCTGGCTACCGCCTCTGAAATAGTAGCTGACTTAATAGAAGAATACAGAAACAAAAAGGAAGAGAGTCAGCTCGCTTTCAGCCGGCTTTTATTAAAGCTTAAGGAAGAGATCTTTTATACTCCTATGCAGGCTGCGTCGGAACCCCAAGCTTCAAATCCCAGCGTGTTAATGGAGAGAATACTGGATGATCTGGCTTTCGAACTCGAGCAGAAGGCGGAAGAGGTAGGACAAGAAAAGCTGAATCTTTTCATACGGATCGAATATCTGCGGAATATTGACGCCAGATGGCAAGACCACCTGGAAAACCTGGAAGCCTTGAGAGAAGCCGTGTACCTGCGGGCCTACGGTCAGAAGAACCCGCTGCTGGAATATAAGCTGGAGGGTTTTCAGATCTTTGATCAGATGCTCCAGGATATTCGCACAGCAATCGCCAAGAAGATATTCATGGTTAAAATCATGTCACCTTCGGCGGGACCGCAGAAAAGAGAAAGGGTTAGCAGCAGCCATCACCAGCTTTTCGATCAATTTTCAGCGGCAGGAGGTGAAGCTCTAAAGACCGCTCAGCCTGAAAGAGTACAGATAAAGCGCAGCCAGCCAAAGGTAGGACGAAATGATCCCTGCCCCTGCGGAAGCGGTAAAAAATACAAACACTGCTGCGGCAGATAATTCCACCAGCCCTTAAGGCGCAGGCGCAAGGCGGCTCTTAAGGCGTAATTTCAGCAAAACCCCTCCCAAACCGTACAGGCAGGACAGGTAGAATGCGGCTCCGCCGACCATCATCATAAACCTGCCCATATTCTGCATCAGACTGGAGGTGAGCAGGGTGAGCAAGATGCCCAGCACCACCGGTCCCCGGATAATGAGCAGTCCCAGGAGACCTGAAGTGTATAGGGAGAGTGGAGTGGTTTCCTTTGCGCCTCTAATCCAGAGGCCTATCCGCACAGAAAACCCAAGGCAGCCAAGATAGGTAGCAATTATCAGGAAAAGACCGAAGAGCGGAATAATAAGAATTCCCAATATGGAACCGGCTAAAAGCAGCATCAGCAGGGGGGTTAAGATAACTGCTATTCCCAGGTAAAGCAGGGAGCCGCGCCACCTGTTATGCATAACATCAACCAATCCCCCCAGATGGCCTGCAGCAAAATGTATAACGAGAAAGAGAATAATCAGATAGAGGACAATAGTCAGCACTTCGATTATAAAGAGAAAAGTTGCAGCCGAATGCTCGGATGCCAGCAGACCAAAAAAGGGGAGGTTGAAATCAGGAAAAGCCTGTTTGTTCCCCTTTATCAGGGATTTGCGGTCTGCTTCAATATTCCCCCCAAGGGAGACAACATCACCGGTTACCTGGCTGCCCGGCAGCAGATATATATCAGCGCCAAAGGCCCAGATATTACCCTCCACGCTGCCCTCCACTTTTACCTCGCCGCCCAGACTTATTACATCTCCCCTCTTGACTCCCTTAATAAATACCGGCTTACCGATATTTATGCCGCTGCGGGTAATAAAAGAAAGCCCATTCAGCCCTAAATCAAACTGTTTATCACCGGAGCTTAAAGATATCCTTATGGGAAAAAGATTCCAGACTTTTCTACCGCTCCCGGCTCCTTCCAGGTAGCCGAAGGCAAAATTCACGCCGCTTTCACCGGCGCGCATTTCCAATACTCCAGGGTGCACGATAAAGCGGGTGTCCTCTTTTTCTGAAGCATTAACCCTTATGACCGTAAAGAGGGCCAGTAAAAATATTAAGGTCAAAACAATACTTTTCATTTAACTATCCTCGTAAATTTATGTCAGTATATTCCGGAAATTAATCCCGAACAATCGAGCGCAATGCCGTTTCTTCTTACTTCAAAGTGAAGGTGAGGCCCGGTAGTGCGACCCGTATTCCCGACAGTACCTATCTTTTGCCCCCGGCGCACAACCTTGCCTCTGTGCACAAAAGTCCTGTTCAGGTGCCCATAGAAAGATGAATACCCTATCTGGTGGGCAATAAGAATATATTTACCAAAAACTGAGTTATCTCCAACCAAAACAACCCGGCCGTCCATGCTGGCTCTCACCGGAGCCCCAATATAAGCGGCAATATCTATTCCCCGATGAAAGTTTATGCCGCCGCTGAAAGGATCATGGCGGTAGCCGAAACCGGAAGAGATCCAGCCGCGCACCGGTCTTAAAAAAGCCACCCCGATAGCCACGCTGCGTTCAACACCGGTATGCTGCACTCCGGGCAGGAAAAGTTCCATGCCGGGCTTTATTTCCTCACGGCTTATACGGTTAACCAGAAGAACAGCCTCAGCTAAAACACCTTTTTGGGCGCAGAACTGATCTATTTCCCCTTGCAGCGATAGAAAAATCCCATCCTGATTGGGAATTTTTATCTCTTCGCCAATGCTCACCAGGTGAACCCCGCTTCCCCATTCCCTGTTCAGTGAGGCAATTGTATCCAGATCAAAGCCGAAGCGCCCGGCAATTCCTGAAAGAGTATCCCCCTTCTTTGCATTATAGATTTTGATATCCAGGGGCAGAATCGCAGTTGAGCCGCCGCCCACAAAAAAACTACCAGGCGAATATTCGGGATCAACATCACTTTCAAAAAACTGAAATTCCGGAAAACCGCCTAATTGATCAGGGTAGTAGAGGTAATGATCCTTTTCCGCCTGCATTAAGGAAATCTCAGTAAATAACGCGAAAGCGGATAAAATTATAAATATTAGAGAAGTAAAAACTTCCGGAAATATTTGCTTAAAAAAGGCCCAGCTAAGTATATTCTTTTTCATCAGCAGTTAAACTTTAATGCAGGTACTTAAAAGGGTCAACCGGTTCTCCTTTTAAGAATATGGAAAAGTGCAGATGTGAGCCGGTGCTGTACCCCGTATTCCCTATTTTACCAAGCAGCTGGCCTTGAGTTACCCGCACATTTTTACTAATCTGGAAGGCGGAGAGATGGCCATAGAGAGTCTGAAAGCCATCGGTATGACGCACAATAATATATTTCCCGAAATTGGCATTATAACCGATCATAGCTACCTGCCCTGACATAGCCGCCAATACGGGAGTGCCCGTGTCATTGGCTATATCCACACCATTGTGAAAGCGTTTTATACCGGTAAAAGGATCCATGCGCATACCAAAACGGGAGGTGATCCGGCCCCTGGACGGATATATGAAGAGCTTGCCAAGAATACGGTTCAGCTCATTGGCGCTCATTCTGGCGCCGGGAATGAAGATATCCTGTGCCGGTGTAATAACTGAAGTTTCAAGATTATTCCAGTCGAGAAGGCTGTTCAAGGGAACCTGGAATTTTTTGGCAATCCCCCCCAGGTAATCCCCCCTTTTAACCCGGTATTTCAGTCCGTCGCTGTTGGGTATTTTTAAAACGGCACCCGCCTTCAATGCAGTAGCCTTACGTATATTATTAAAACTCAGGAGGGTATCAAGATTTAATGAATATTTTTGGGCTATGGCTGATAGCGTATCCCCACGCTTGACTGTATAGTTTTTTATCATGAGATTCTTAATCACTTCGGGATTAAGATTTGTTTCGATGGTTGCACTGTTATCTTCAGGAACCAGGTAGTGCCATAAAAGATCATTTGTTTTTGATTCAACAGGCAAGTTGATAGGCAGCATTGACTCACGGCTCTTCAACTGGTAAAACAGAAGCAGGGAAATTACAACACCGGTAGATAAAATCAGCTCTCTAAGACCAAACCCGTCAAGCAGAGAGCTTAAAAAAGCCAGAGGTTTAAAGGATTTGAAAGCAGGCAGTGCAGCCCTTTTGGCTATAATTGCCGTGCTATTTGTTCTTAATACCTGCTCCGGCCGGCGAAGCACTTTTTGACGCTGTAACACATTTACCATGATGCCCTCAAATTTTTATATCGACAATATCTTTGCGGCATATTAATATTAAGCAGCCGAATATAGAGGACAGAAGGAACCTGAAGAAAATATGGAAAAGCAGGATAAGAAGCGACTGCTCTATTTTCTGATCTGCATTACTATTGGTGTGCTTTTTATTATGGGCAAACTCGTTTCGCTCATGATCCTTACTCCCTTGAATGAATCTCCCACTCCCATAAAGATGCCGGTTGTGGAGCGCGGGCCTATTCTCGATAGGAATGGGAAAATACTGGCCATCAGTACCCGCTTGAACTCAGTAGCAGCCTGGATGCCGGATCTCGAAGATCCGGAAGCTGTAGCGCAGCAATTAGCCGGGATCCTCAGGCAAAGCGAAGGCGAAATTATCGAAAGATTAAAAAAAGCTTCCGGATTTATATACATAAAAAGGAAGATAACCCCAACTGAATCCAGACAAATTGAAGAACTGAAAAATTCGGGTAACTTGAAGGGTATAAATCTTATACCGGAGTTCGGACGAAATTATCCGGAGCAAAACCTGGCCAGCCATGTAATTGGCTATGTAGGAGTGGATAATGTAGGGCTGGAAGGTATTGAATATACCTTCAACCATGAACTCTCACCCCCCATTGTGGACACCAGGAAATCCGAGATATACGGAAACCAGGTATTCCTGACTATTGATATCAATATTCAATATATGCTCCAGAAAACCGCTCTTGCTGCTCTTAAAGACAACCAGGCCGAGGCTGTCTTTATACTGGTTATGGAAGCAAAAACCGGTGAGATATTAGGTTATTGCTCGGTTCCCAATTTTGATCCTAATGAATTCAGCCGCTTTGACAGGGTATCCAGGCAGAATCTTCCCATAAGTGAAGCTTATGAGCCGGGATCGGTTTTTAAAATAGTTACTATTGCCTCTTTGCTGCAGCTTCAGGGTATAACCCCTGAAGATACCTTTATCTGCAATGGTTACTATGAACAGACCCTGCCTAATGGTTCAACTTACCGTATCCGCGATCTGGGATCACATGGAAGGGTAAATCCGCAGTTGATCATAAAATACTCCTGCAATGCCGGCGCTGCCTATGCCTCGGAAAGTGTTGACACCAGGTCATTCTACCGGATGCTTACCCTTTTCGGCTTCGGTAATAAGACTGAGCTGCCCCTGCCCGGTGAAAGTTCCGGTATTCTTGCCAAACCAGATAAATGGTCAATGCGCAGTAAACCTACAATTGCTTTCGGGCAGGAAATATCAGTTTCAGCTATGCAGATGCTTTCAGCAGCCACAGTATTTGCCAACAGCGGACTGCTCTTAAAGCCGATTATTGTCAGCAAAATCGTTTCTCCCCAGGGGAAAATAATAAAAAAATTCAACCGTGAACCGCTCCGTGAAGTGGTATCTCCCGGTATTGCCAGGGAAATCCTGGAAATGATGGAAAGTGCCGTGCAGGAAGGCGGTACCGCACGGCGGGGTCGTATACCCGGTATCCGCATATCCGCCAAAACCGGCACCGCCCAGGTAGCAGATCCAAAAACGGGCAAGTATTCTGAAATTGATTTTATTGCCTCTTATCTGGGGATTTTTCCCACCGATGATCCGCAGCTGATCATCTACACAGTTATCCATCTGCCCAGGGGGGATAATTACTACGGCAGCCGGATAGCTGCCCCCGTTTTCAAGCAGACAGCAGAAAACCTGATTTCCTACCTGGGAATAACCAGGGACAGCGATGTAACTATTGAGCACTCGGGAGCAATCCACCTGCAAATCCCGAAAAATATAAAAATCGGTTCAACTATGCCTGATCTTACCGGCACGCCCAAACGCCTGCTCCTGCCCCTGTTGAACCAGAGTGATATAGTAGTCAGGATACTCGGACAGGGATACGTGGCGCGTCAGAGTCCGGCGCCGGGTACAGATCTACAAAAGGGCATGACTATTGTCCTGGAATTGGAATGAGCGTGGTTGAATCTACTATCTTCAATAACAACCTCGCTTCTCTCTTAAAAAATCACCGCCAGCTTGACCCGGCAATCTTCAGCCGCAGCTCTTCCGGGCAGCAGCTTGAAATAGTTGCCACCCCCGCAGGTTTGCCAACTGCAATTCTGGCCGGTAATTATCTTCACTCCCGCTATGATCCGGTCAAGGAAGCTCAAAAATTGATTAGCCGTGAGGTTTCAAAGGAAGTCAGTCTCGGTATCTTTTACGGATTCGGCCTCGGCTATCCGGTTACCGCCTTTCTGGAAACATTTCCCCAAATTCCGGCAATTGTAGTAGAACCTGACATCCCTCTTTTTCTTGAGGCCTTGGGAATAAGGGATTTCCGTGGACTTTTTGCCTCTCCCGGAATAACCTGGTTTTTTGATCAAAATCCTGAAGAACTGAACCTTGACAATTATTCATTAGACAGTTTACAGATTGTCAAACTGCGCTCTGTTTTCAGCCGTAATATTTCCTACTACCGGAAAATGGATAATCTCATCCAGGCTGCTCAAACAAGAAATCAGGTGAACGCCAACACCCTGAACAGGTTCGGCCGACTCTGGATAAGGAATTTACTGAGTAATCTTAAATCCCTTGCCTCGCTGCCGGGAATTAAATTATTAGAGGATATTTTTTCCGGAATACCGGCATTAGTTTTAGCTGCCGGACCATCCCTGGATACGCTGCTGCCGATTCTTAAATCTTTGCAGGAACGCCTTATTTTAGTCGCGGTGGACACCTCTCTTAAGGCATGCCTCAGAAAGGGCATCGAACCTGATTTCCTGCTGGTAATGGACCCCCAGTACTGGAACACCAGACATCTGGATGGCGCTTTACCGGAAAGTACAGTGCTTATTTCGGAGCCATCCACCAACCCCAGTGTCTTTCGGCACCTCAAGGTGCCGACATTCCTGGTCTCCTCCTTTTTCCCGCTGGGAGAATATTTGGAGAATCTGACAGGGAGCAAAGGGAAAATCGGCGCCGGCGGTTCCGTAGCTACTTCCGCCTGGGATTTCACCCGTATTATCGGCGCTGACCCCATATATATGGGCGCCCTCGATCTTGGTTTTCCGGAACGGGCTACTCACGCCCGCGATACCTATTTTGAAGACTTAAGACAGATCTTAAGCAGACGTTTATTGCCCGCAGAGGGTATGTCTTTTCGCTATTTCCACGAAGCATCTCCCTTTTTATATACCGACAACTCCGGCCGGGAGACATATACCGATCAACGGTTGCTCATCTATAAATCGTGGTTTGAAAAACAGCTGGCCGGGGTTGAAAAGCAGCATACCTTCAACCTCTCCCCGAGGGGGATAAAGATTGAAGGTATGCCCTACTATGAGAGCAGCAACCTGCTCAATCTGCCGGTTATCAGGCCGGAGATCGACAGCAGGATGATCAGAATCAGAGCTATGGCAAAATTCGACAACAGAACAGCCGTGGCAAAAAAAGGGCGTCTGTTAGCAGCGCTTAAAAAACTGGTCGGTGATCTTGAAGAACTTGAGAAAATAACCTTAACGGGGCTTGAGCAGTGCGGCAAACTACGCAACCAACTCCGGGAGAAGAGGGATGTTGAGCAGACCCTAAAACTAATGCACAACCTTGACAGGAGGATACTGGAGTTATCCTCAAGGCAAATCGCCGGCTTTCTATTACAGCCCCTGATTGAAAAAATCAATCGCAGGAACAGCAATCAGCCTGCCGGCGGTGATGTAATTGACATTACCCAGAATTTGTATGAAGAGCTCCTCAATTCGGCAAAGTACCATATCCAGGCGCTTTCCCGCTTTATTTGAATTAAAGTTATAGAAGCCCATGCCCGAAGCTAATAAGGAGGATATTAAGCGTGTGTTTCACCTCCTCTCCCAAACGGTATGCGTAAGACGTCCAGGCATACCGTTTTTTTTATATAAAGGAATAAATAGAAGAAATGCATATTATCTTGATCAAAGCCTTCAATAATAAACCATGGAGAAGCGTTGAAACTTATCGGAGAATTGAATCTGCCTTGAACGCGGAATTTGAAAGAGTTTCTGTTGTCATTGCAGAGAATGGAACACAATTGAAATCCGAACTCATGAATTACTCCGGCAAATCGTCACTTTTTGTATTCAATATTGCGGAGTTTACAGATGGACCGGATGCAGCTTTTATTCCGCGCATTCTTGAGGAGCTTGACCTGCCACAGCTGGGTTCAAGTTGTGAAACTATCTTGAATGGCCTTAACAAGGCAAAGGCCAAGGAACTGGCCATGGAAAGCGGTGTGCCAACCCCCGATTTCTTCCTGGTGAATGAATTCAGCCGGGGTTGGATAAAAGAAGCCGAAGCAATCGGCTATCCGGTTATTATAAAACCAAATTTCGGGGGAGGCCATATCGGTATAGAAGATGATTCAATTGTTTATAATAATAAACAATTTATTGAGACATTGAAAAAAATCTTGCAAAACTTTAATGAACCAATGCTCGTAGAAAAATATATTACAGAAGAGAATATGCGGGAATTTTCTGTTGGAATTATTGGAAATGAGACAAGAATAGTCCTGCCGCTCGAAATAGACTACGACAACATGCAGCTACAGACAAAGATCCTTTCCGGTACCGCCGCGCAGAAAGATCTGGAAAAAGTTAAACTTTTAAGGGGAGAAATAAAAATCGAAGCAGAGCTCTGTAATATGGCCACCCTTACTTATGATGCTCTAAAAGGCAGTGACTATTGCAGAGTCGACTTGCGGATGAATAACACCGGCTTATATCTGCTAGAGATAAATATAATGCCGGGGTTGGGTCCTTTGAGTTTTTTACCTTTCGCCGCCAAAAAGATCATGGAGCTGGATTATCCGCACCTTATCAGCTTACTCACTAAGGAATCCATGAAAAAGTACGATGGGCTATCCGGATAGTTATTCCTTACCCGGCTTTTTCTGCCTTGATTAAATCCATTCTTTCTTTTGGAGAAATAATTTTACCGCCTTCATAAACATCAACACCGCCTCTCTTCAGCTTTGTATGCCACCTAACTGCTTCCGGAAATTCTTCTCTGCAATACTTTAGCTGAGGCACAGGGAGAAAGCCCATCGTGAAAGCAGCAAACAATCCTTCAGGCGAATAAGGATCTGCAATACATTGTTCGATGGCGGAAATAACCTGGCGGGCGCCATCGATAAGATATTTTCTTCTGTCAAGGACATCAGGGTTCTGCCCTATATCGAAGGTCTCACCCTTTTTTTTCAAATTCCTGTATGAATCAAGCGCACATCTGGTAATTTTTATACTATCATCAATTATTTCAGGTGTGGCCAGATAGTTGCCCTCCGAATAACTCACAACATGTATTATTTCCGGACTGAGAGTGTTGGCAGGTTCGATATCGTCCATCAAAGCGGTCACAGCAGCTAACTGGGTTTTAGCTTTATCAATATCATGGGCAAGGTAATCAAGACCTGCTCTTGTCTGAAGATATACGGTAAATCCATTCCCCTCAGATTCTCTAACCAGTTCAAGTGTGGCACCGGCTTTGGCGAGATCGTTCACTCCCCATGTATACTTGGGATCATTCAACATTATCTGCAGAATAAAATCCTCGATTCCAAGGCGCCTGGCAGATCTTGCTGCCAGCACCGCTGAAACTATATAGCTTATATCGTCCGCTCCCCGGAAAGAAAATTGGTGGGAAACATTCGCCTCATAGGGTTTACCTGTAGACACAATATAGCGGATTGCCTCAAAATGTTCTTTCAGGTTAACAGATACCGAGTTTGGACCCCGCCCGTCTATCTCCGAAAACCACCATAAGGATAGTGCATGCCATGATATATTTAATGTCTCTTCATAGATCCTTGCCAGCTTCTTTTGATTTTTCGTACCGGAATATGTTCTTACCAGCATCGGTCTCGATGCGGTGTATATTATCCTGTATTCTTCCGGAAAATTTATGGGCACACCGCCCCCGTTTGGCATATCGCCCCACTCTTCACCAAACCGTTCCTGGGTAAGCTGGGACGTGCCAATAGAAAGTACATCCAGATAACCGGATGTGGCGAGTCTCTTTGCCCAGTCGGTAAATTCCCTGACAGCCTCCATCCGATTCTGCTGATATGGACCGGCATGAGCCCTTACTAAAGGAGGCAGGTTATTTTCTTTGCTATGGCGGATACGATCAGTTAATATCTCTGTCTTTAAGCCATAATTCCTCGAAGTGTGCCTGTCAACAGGGAAAACAGAAGATAAATCTCCTTTTCTTATAGTATCTTTGCCAAAATCCTCCAGAAAAGAATCGTATGCATGAATCTCAGTGATACTTTCCGGCGCCAGCCCGGGATCAATTCCTAATACAGATAGACTCTCCAGGGGGGTTTCATCACCCTGAAAAACAGAAACCCGGCTGCCATATTTTTTTTGGATTCGCTTTGCCGCTTCGGGGAGTCCGGCGAAACAAACCTTCTTCAGAGGTCCCCCGCTCTCAGATAAAAACTTATTAACATCAAGCTGATACATGAGTTTCTGAAAAATTAAAACTGCATCATCACAATTCAGACGATAGCTGAATCCAAGAACAGTAATACTGTTCTTCCGGATCCATTCCCTGATTAAGGAAGAATTACCGAGTTCCCGGGGATTAGAAAAGGCCCTTGATACCGGAGAATCGCTTACAACTGTTTTAAATCCACACTCATGCAGAATTCCTTCAATAGCCGAAATTCCCAAAGTGTGAGCATCCAGCTCAGTCTTGGCCAACCCAATTATATCTCCCCTATTTGTGGAGAAGATCATTTTTTCAGGCAGCCTCTATTTTCCTGGGGAAAATAATATTTTCCAGCTCTTCTCTCAAACCCTGTTTTGAAAGCCCGAGTGTTCCAACTGTCCTGCCCTGATCCCTGAAATCCCTACCGAGAAGTTCGCTTCCCAGATCTATAAGATAATCAATCATTTCCGTCTTGATATTAAGAGCCTTGCCGAATGAAGAAACAGGCACAAGACCGGTAGGTATATCTTCCCATAAATACCTGTGATCCAGGGTCGCCGGAGATTCTATTCCCTGATAAGTCGGATTAGACTTGATCATCGAGTGGATATCCGTGCCAGGGAGATCATATCTTGAAGCAAGCCACTCTGTAACCGACAGGGGTACTGCTCCCAACGCCTGTGCAACCTGTCTCATCTCATTATCAACTTTTTCGATTGTGGCTGCAATCTTCTTTGTAACTCCGTCAATGTAGAAATCAAATGGTTTACCGGCCCTGATCCTGTCTCTATTAAAGAGGATTATAACAGGATGAAAAACGGCTCCTATATTCCCGAAACTCGTTTCCAGTATGGAGCGGGCAGCTGTAAACTGGGAAAAGGCAGATCGGATTTTCGATAGAACAGAGCTGGTATGGCCAGCCCTGAGTGCCGCAATTGAAACCTCTTTTTTTACTCCCTTTATAACGGCAGTTCCCGGAGTACGGACCCTGGTTGCATATACTAAAGTGTTTGCCTCTGCCACAATAATATTACCGCAGAATCCTTTCTCCCTGATCGCACGATCAACCTCCAGGGCCCCGAAAGTCCGGCCCGGGTTTAGAATAATCATCTGTCCATTTTTCAAATAAGGCGCCATCTTTCCCGCTATATCTTTATGGCCGTCTGCAGTTGTAACAACCATAATTATATCCCTGTCCTCAAGGGCCTTGCACAGATCGGTACCAATGTAAGATAAGCCTCCCCCACCCTTTAGTGCTCCTTTCAGCCTGATCACCTTTGTTTCTATTAAAGGCTCAATCCTGCCAATTGACCTGTTATAGAGGGTTACATCAAAATTTTCTGACGCAAGATACCCGGCAATCGCCTGCCCCCCGCAGCCTGCGCCGATTACAGCATATTTCAACTTATTTCTATTTTCCAATTTTTTCCTCCTCGAATATCATCGTATGCCGGCATGAATGGTAAGCACCTGGAAAGCGGGAAATCTTAAGCGCATTTACACCGAAAAGTTTAACTAACGAGTGAAAACATCAGCGGATCTATGGTAAGATTTCAGTAGTTCAAAAAAAGAATCGCAATGATTCGCTGGCTGAACCTGAATTTACAGATCAATATATCATTCTACCTGGTATATTAACAGGAGTCAAGTTCACGTATTTATTTGACATTTAGGTCTGGGAAATAGTGTATTGGACACTCCTTGTCATTCCGTGGATATGGAGTTTGCCCTTGCCAGATCTTGGGGTAAAGGAGAAGGTGGAAAGTAGTTAGTGTCACACGTGACGGGATTTACCTCATAACTCTTGGCAATCAGTCTTGCCTACCCTGGTTGCGCTGAAAAATAGAAGGACGAAGTCCATTTTCTGCGCATTATTTTTATCTATCTCAGGAATGCCGCCCCGAGAAACTCTATTTCTTACTTTCTAAAAAGCTACCTGATAGGTTTCTCATTTCTTCAATGATTGACTCTAATTTATGTGAGTTCTGAATGAAATCTCTGCAAAGTTCTGCCTGGTTATCTGAAAGATACTTTGTGACTGTTTTGCCCTTAACCTTTCGAGTCCATACA
>Ga0114923_10001520_pt1 | contig 16085 bp, 23 predicted proteins | sample SumtaG_FD_89578 | JGI IMG/M metagenome (GOLD analysis project Ga0114923, IMG submission 89578) | Deep subsurface microbial communities from Indian Ocean to uncover new lineages of life (NeLLi) - Sumatra_00157 metaG | ecosystem: Environmental > Aquatic > Marine > Oceanic > Sediment | place: near...
AGTAGTTCCTTTGCCATTGCCGTCCGTTCCGACTTCTTCATCATCCATGTCAGAACCAGCGGCGCGAAGCTTGGCCACATTCAGGCCCGTGTTTGAACCGCCTTCATTGACATCAATGACTGCATTCGGCGTTGCCGCAACCCATGCATCAATCAAAATCTGATCCTCACGACGATTAATTGCACTAGCAATGATGTTGGCGAGTTCGGCACGTTCATCAATGTTGGTTTCTGCATCATCAAAAACATCGGTAAATTCGGCAGCCTGCCATTCTTCACTGGTGGCGGTGACATTTGTATGGTCAAGGTTCATCAACTTAACCATTGTCTGTGACGTCCGGCGCTGGGCAACACCCGTTCCCAATTTGGCAAACTGGAATGTTTTAACGCCTTTGTTGACTTTTTTATAAACGGTGGGACTGAGCGCACCACCCATGGCGGAATAGGCAACTTTGATCTGATCATCAAATAATTTTGCCTGTGCGACTGATAATGTTTTGGACATATTGATCTCCTGTTATGTCACGGTTGAAATAAAAATTTATTCATCCGCAAGATCAAGGGCCAATATTTCAGGGCTGCATATTGCAGGAGCCATATTATCAGGTTGTCTTACTAATGTTCAATTACCGGCTGATATTAATCAGGGGCGATATAGGGAATATTAACGCCATATTCCCTATATTTGTCAAGTTTTTTATTTACCATATTTTTCTTCATACAGTTTATCTGTTTCCTTTTGGAAGGCGGGGTCATTTTTTTGACGGGGATCTGCCAAACGCGATTGCAATTCAGCACGGGTATTGCCCCCGTCCTGGCTTTCGAAATTAGTGGGTATCTCCTGAAAGCCAGCAAGGCCCCGCAGTTTCATCATTACCCGAATGCCCATGCCTGTCCCGGCCATGATTTTCGCCTCTACAAATTCATCTTTATCAAAGATTTCTTTGCGATATAAACCTTCCAGAAAATTATTGGTGACCTCTGCGATCTGTTGACCTTTCTTGATGCCGCCCTTACCACCGATCAGTTTAAACTGTTCATCAGGATCAATCGGCACCTCAACAAGCCCCATTTCCTGAAACTTCCCCAACAATCCACCAATGAATTTATTATACTGATCAGTTGAAAGACCATTTTCTTTTGCCAAATCCTTTATGGCAACAAACAGGGGCTTGTCGTCATCACTATCTGGATTGATCAAATTGGAAACATTCTCTGGCAGATCCAACTTGTAATCAGCAACATCTTCTGGTGCGGTTCCTTTATTGCGCTGGCCCTGATATGCCTTATAAAGCTTCTCAATTGTATCAGTCGCATCTTTCCCGCGCAGATGTTGTGGCAAATGGTCAAAATTCAAATCACCTTTGGATTTATCATCGTCTTTTTTGCCGTCACGGGCCGCCAACAACTTATCAAGACCTGCTTGTGCAACCTTGATTTCCGCAGCACCATCGGCGTCACCATCCGCATCATCGGATTTTTTGGCCTGCGTATCATCCGTTTTTTTGCCTGACCCGTCATCATCGGAAAAATCTTTGATTTTATCTGGATTGATATCACCGGCTTTATCATCAGCGCCACCACTATTATCATGGCCGTCATTATCACCGGCATTATCACCGCCGCCGCCTGAACCATCGCCCCCATCGTCTATATACAGGGGATAAAGAAATTTCGGCATGGCATCTTCTCTAAAAACAAACACATCAAGGCTCCTTGTTATTTTCCATATGTTGAAGTTTCAAATAATTTGCATATTTCAGGGGCAGAAACTTTAATGCCTTTACCTGTGGCCAGGCCCATAAAATATTTAATATTTGGGATCTGATCGTTATATTCTTCTCGTTTTATAACACTGCAATCAAATCCATATAATGCGATCTCAGCAGGCATCAATAATATTGCCTCTGCGATCATATAAGCCAGGGAAGATTTAAAACCTTCCGGCCCGGCAAGTTTTCTATAATTATTCCGGGGAAATCTTACCTTGTTACGTTTCATAAATGAATTATAATCCGGTTCCCATTTATAATTATGGCATTCCCACAACACATCAAAAGGCCGTGCAACATCATATTCCTGCTGAAATTGAAATTCCCTTAAACTGAGCCCCCATACTTGCCATTCGAGGTCTTCAAAAGGGGCCTGGTCACGGGTTAGAAGCCCATGACCAACAATCGCGATTTTCATTCAATAGCCTTTATCAAAGCCCTTGTATAGAAAATCAGGGGGTGCTGCCAATCACCTGAAAAATCCTCAAGAACGGTTATCAAATTCTCACAATGACCGCGAAATTCGTTCATAAAAATATCATTTTTACGATCTGATCCGAAATCACCCTTGATCGAACCAAAGTAAGTCATCTTTTTTGGAACTTTAAATACAGCCGGTCCTTTTGACCGTGCCTGGGTTTTAACGGCAAGACTATCAAGCATTTTGAGCCATACCGACATAGCGGGCTTTTCAACAGGCAACCCGGTGAGCAGTTTTCCAATATAGTCAATCGTCTGGGTCGCCCGATGACAACAGTAGGTATGATCATGCGGGTCAACAACAGACGGCATTGGCGCGGTCACAGTCTTTGGAACAGCCGCCATCTTTTTCTGAAAACGGGCTTCTGCACGGCGTTCGATTTCTTTTTCCTGCTCAACCGCTGCAAGTTTTTTTGCCTTTTCGGCATCTTCTTCCTGGACAACGATTTCGGATTTCTCATCAAAGTCTTCCTGAGCTTCTTCCAATTTTGTTGCAGTCTGTTCATTTTCCTGCGCCTGCTTTTCGACGTCACGTTTGACCGCCGCATTCATGGCCGCCGCGCCAGATTGATTGGAAGACCGTCCCGTTTTTAAATTACTGCCGGGTTGAAGGTGTGCTTTTTCCGCAGCCTTCAATTTAATCGCTGCATTTTCTTTTTCCGCCTTAGCGGATTTCTTAACGACCATGATAATTCTCCTTTAATTTAGGGGGATGTCATTTGATTTCTTTGGTTCCGTTGGCGGTGGACTTTCTGCAATAGCCATATAATTCAAAATCAACTGCATTATTGAATTCTGTCCTTCACGGTGAAGGCCCTGCGGCATACAATGGTCAGATGGTAATTCTTTATTCCAGCAAGGCCGCCGCAATGTTTGATCCATCAAATGATTAAGAACGGCCTTGCCGTCTTCTGTGTTGAACACGTTATGAAATGTTTGACCAACACGGTATCGGGACACAGCATTTTTATATAACTGACTTTCGGATTGTTCTTTTTTTTCACCAGTCATGCCCATTTTTTTCAGGTTTTCAATGATGGTCGTTGCATCAAGTTGGTGTCCGGTCATGCGGCTAATACTCCATTTTGTGTTTGTGGTGGTTCATTTTGATTTGAGGCGTCCAACAACCCGCTTTGCGCGGCCTTCTGTGCGGCAAGTTGATCGGAAAATATTTCCCGTTCATCTTTATCCCTGATAAATTTGGCCGGAACGGCCATCCGTTCCGCAATCCACGGCAACAGTTCCTCAAGTTTTGTGGCAACCATAACTGCTTCTTGTCCAAAAAGCTGCCCCCCCACGGCAACATATTGCGTGACGGCTTCGATATCTGCCAAATCCTGAACACGGGCAAGGGATGATAATACCTGAATTTTAAATACCAGATTATCAAGCTTAAAAGTTGTTTTAAAAACACCAAGATCGGCCAGTATGTCAACTGTGGTTTGGATAACGGGAACAATCCATTCATCTAGCAACCTGCCAAATGCAGCACCACTATCAACCGCAAGCTCCTTTGCACGGGCAACGATTTCTGTTGGGGACCTCACCGCGCCAAGCTCTGGCGGAAGATTATCATCAAGCATCATTTTTTTGATGGATACTTTTAAATCCTCAATTAACAATTGGGTTATGTCAAAACTTCGCGAAGTCTGTAGCGGCAAAATGGACGGACCGGAAAAACCACTCCCGTTTGATGCAACCGGTATCAATGCCCCTGGGACGATCTGTAAATTATCCGCATTCAACACCCCATCATCCAGAACAGTATAGGCACCAACAATAGCCAGCGCCGCGTTCATCAACAAAAGTTCTTTGACCTTATTGATCGTCTTGATGTCCGGCAGTGCTAAATGAAGTGGCCCACGGCCACGGGTTTCGCCGGACATTTTGGACCAGCGCGGCGCAACAAACGGCTTGTAATTGAATTCCTGAGAAAATATAACTTCGTTATCTTTCTCAACAATAACGTCATATGACCATATATCCCCATCCTTTGTAAAGGCCATGAATATTGAGAGTTTTGTTGACTTTTCAGAGGCGTCCCCACCAACAAGTTTTTCCAGCGACTTACTGAATTTCGCATCCGGCCAGAAACCCTTTAATTGGTTTGCCGGGATTTTACGTTTCCAGAATAGCCCGACCTGTTGGCCCCATGCACCTTCTTCTGTCGCGACCTGGCTTGCGGGAATTGAAATATAACGGATCGGAAAATCATCCTGACCCGTTTTTAATATCAGCATTGCCCCCTGGCCCGCCGCCAAATCCTGGTAAACTTCATGGGATGCTGTCGTAAATCCCCCGGACGTCAACGCGGCCATGGCCGTTTGCGATACAATTTCCAGTTGTTTATTCATTTCCAGCCGTTGATCATCATCGGTGAATACGCTTCCGGCCTTGATAACGAACCATGACTGAAACGGCGGTGTTAATTCCGATTGCATCCGATTGGCAAATCGTGCCGTGGCATTAATGGCGGTGCTGTCATACACACCAACCATCCGATCATCTTCACTTTCAAAATCATTGCGGTTCGGCATCGCGAATTTATAAATATCTCGGATTTCATGTTTATCAACATTTTGGTTATTGAATGCATTTTTTGCCCGACGAATGAATTTCGCGCCGTCTTTATGAGTATTTTCATCATCAGCATGTTTTGACATATTAACCAACCGTATCCTTTTTACCGGCCTGCCCCGGAATGAACGCTAGCAATTGACGACCGGCCTTGGCGGCGCGGCCAGTTTTTCTGCTTCCTGCTTCGGATTGCAGTTCGGCGGCCCGCTGTTCTTCGTCCGATCTGGCCTGTGCCTGCGCCAAAATTTCACCCTCAGTCGGACCCTCAGCCTTGGCTTTACTGAACAACTCAAGCGTGGATAAATTAAAAAGTTTTTTGACAGTGCTTACCATGATTTATCCTCTAAATTCCCATTCTTCAAATGACACACCATTAATATCAAGATCGGAACTATAACGAAACTTGACGAGCGTTGCAAACTTCTTGAAATTTTTATTATCTGGATCAAGCAAAGTTGTTATTCTTGAACAATCACTAAGATCACCCAAACATTTAATATATCGGGGTAAAATTCTTAATAGAGCCCTATAATGGACGGGCATTGATATTGTTGGACGAAACCATACTTGACCTTCATTGGTATCAGGATCACAAAAAAGCCCTGCAAGGGCGAGGGGTGTCAATGAATAACCAGGAATCCCCGCCTTAAAACTTAACGCCCAACTATTTTCGATTTGCCATAATAAGTTTTGTTTCGTCGTCTTTAGCCCCAGGTCGTCTATAATATCATGATCCATAAAAAACCAATCGACCATATGGGGCTTTGCGGGCGAAACCAAAATATCAATAGACATTATTGTTTTTCCTGAACTTTTTGACTTATTAAATTAATGATATCACCAACCGTTTTCAGGTGATCAGTATCATCAATAATTTCGATATTATATTCATCCTCAAACTGCATCGCAAGGTCGATCTTATCAAGACTATCAAATCCCAGGCTTTCCAGATTATCTTCTGGAATAACCGGCGTTTTATTTTCCAATTCCGAAGCCAACTTCTCACATACAAAATCACAAATAGTATTATTATCGTGGGTCATGTCAATTCTTCACTGTTTGGGGACCAAGGGTATCAAGCAAGGCAGAATTCTTTGCTGTTTGCTGGTCCGGGTTAAGGGTTCGTATCATTTTCTTGGCAACATCAATTTTATGCATTGACACATCACGAATGGTTTTCATGTGGTTTGTCGGCATTCCCATGTTTTTGAGTTTGAAGAAATCAGCCTCACACATATGCAAATGCCCTTTACTATCCACCCACGCATCCCCCGTCCACTTATCATTTGGATGCACATAAAACCCAGGCAAATTTTCAGGAGCCGCATCAAACACATCTTTCAGCATATCAAAAATAGCCAAAATCCGAGGCTTCTCCGGCATCAAGATCATAGCCTCTGGTTTGATAATTTTACTCATTTTAATCACCATCAAATGTCAATTTTTCAATATACCTCATCATATTTCTGACAGAGGCAACCATGAAGAAGTTATTGTCCCCATGGCTTATATCACCGCCTATTGTTCCATCTGGACGAACCCATGAAATAGCGATAGCTCTGATTTTACCAGATTTTACTTGTTTCATAACACTCTCTAATACTTCAACAGCATCTGAATTTTGTCTTGGTTTTAAAGGTACCACTTTAAAATCATCACACATATCAAGTTCACTTTTTCATTTATTCCACAAAGAAATCAATTTCTGATTTTAATGTTTCCGTCATCTTAAAGCCTTCCTAATGGGTTAAAGGTTGCTTTCGCAATTGTCATTTTACCGGAACTTCTTTTTTGTTGTCGCCGTTTCAGCGCCATATGTTCACCACCACCACACAACAGATATTGCAGGGCTTCACTAATATGACTTTCTGGTGTCTTGTCGGGTTTATCATGAAATCTTTCATGACCGCCGGCCTGCGCAATTCGCTTGAATTTATAGGCTGAATTCATACCCTTGCGCAACATCTTGCATGTGGGGGAAATCAATATTCCGGGCTGCCCATCGACCATGCGTGTCAACGGCCCCTGTACCGCCGCAAACCGGTCCGTTAGGTTATTCCCCGGCACTGGTGAGCCTTTCACGCGATACGCGATTGTCGCCGTAACAATTTCCACCCAACTGCGTTCATCATGATCCGATCCAAATTCACCGGCAGGATCAGACCAAATATTCCCGATTGAAAATCCTGTAAAATGATCGGCAACCTCTTTCAGAAACAGCCGCCCAAAACTTTCCGCACCAACATCAAAACAACATAATTCATGCAGCACCCGCCAACGGCCATCCCCCAATTGCTGGGCAAAAATCGCCGCAGGGGTCCGCCCCTGATCCATCCCCACATGTATCGGCAGGCCGGGTAATGGCAAAAGCTTTGCATTTGCAATATGAATTATATCATTAAATTCTGGAAAAATTGGTTTCCCGTCCCGGCTATAGCCAAACAGGTTATGTATCATCCGCCTGACATACCAATCCGGCTGGCCTTTTATCTGGTTTTCATAATATCCTTCTGGCAGATTTTCCAGATTTTCAGCACCTTTATCAAGGCCGCCGGGCTGCCGGAAAAATTCAAATCCCTCCGCCAGATTTTCAATGAATTTATCATAAGTCCAGTTATCTTCATCAGGGGCATTCATATCACACCATACCCCGTACCATGATGGCCCACCATGTCCCTTGGCTGGGTAACGCCCTACACGGCCAAGGATGAACGTCAAAACATCCGGGCTGTGAGTATCGGCCTCATTCAAATATGCGCCTGTGCCTTCCCACCCACGCATAGCTACCTCAACCGACTGATCACCAAGCCCCACAAATTCAACAATCATATCAACAATATCATTCGGATGGCCCTTTGGCGCAATGTTAAATCTGATATGATGAACTGATGGTTCGCCACCACCACCCCGCCATGCACCAAGCTTTTTAGGTATCCAGAATTGCCATGATGGTATTGTTGTTTTCTGTAATTTTCGATAGGTATCACGCACCACAGCCCATTTACTATATCTCACACCATCGCGCGGACTTTTCCTCTGCATCATGGCCTTAAGAACGATTTTCATTAGTGCCGTTGACGTCTTGGCACTCCCAATCGGACCCATAATCATTGATACTAAAGCTTCACACTCATAATACGCCTGACTTACTGGCCCTGGAGGTTGATATGACACATTGAAGATTTCACTCATCCCCCCAACCCCCCTGTCCACCTGAGAATTTTCCGATTTTTTTTATCAAATTGGCAAAAATACGACATAATCGTGAACCTATACCAGTTAGGTAAAGGAAAAGTCGCGATTTCGGGGGGCCGTTGCTGTCAGAAGTCCAAATATGAAAAGGGGAGGGGGAGGGGTCGGCCTGGGGGGAAGCCGCCCCTCTCCGAAACAGGTTATAATTAATAACCTGTTTCGCTGCGGAAAATGTTTTATTTACAATGACATAGCATGTGGCGTCCAACTTATGGCGTCCAACTTCTGAAATTGTAAAATGATAAGTCATTGATTTTACTTGGCTTTCTCGTTTGTAATTTCTTCTGGGATTTCGACTTCTTGAGCTTGGTCTATTATCATCCCTCGGGCTTTGGCAACATCAGCATACGCATCACTTATCACCATTGTCAAGTTAATCAGTCCCTTCTCTGTCTCAATCTCTATTGCCTGTGGCAGCTTCTGGTGAATGTATGGTGCCAACCTGGTTGCCGCATCCATCTGGATCATGAACGCTTCCTTAGCCGTGCAATGAAGCTCTTTCTGTAAACTTTCAAGGCTCCGGCTATATGTCTCAGCAAATAGGATCAGAGGTGACCGATATTGCGTCAATATATAATCTGCCCAATCCTCAGCCCGTTTATTCTTACTGCCCGCCGGTCGTCCCGGCCCTCGCTTCTCATCTGATCCCATATTAAAATCGATGATCCGCACAAGCCCTTCAACATCCCGACCCGTTTCAATCAGTGGCAATGACTGTTGCTTAAAGTCAATAAGATCGGCTGGAGTTTCTGTTTTTTTGCTTTCGTCACTTTCCATGAATAAACACCTAATATTTAATTCTTTTATCATCCGGCATTTTAAAATAAAAGTAACATATTTTCAAATTGTTCTTGACACCGGCGCATCCTGCGCCTATTTCTGAGCTATCAACAGCCAAGGAGCCAAACACATGATTAAAGAAATTTACACTCGCCGCCAAGGTAAAACAACAATTAAACCTGGGCAATATCTGATCATTGATGCAAGAGGGGATAATCTTGAAGTTTCCAACCGTATCTCGTCTGGCGCATTTGTCACCATTTTCAAAATGGATCATTTAGGCAATTTTAACCGTTTTATTTTTTAATCAGGGAAGTAATCACATGAAACCAGTTATAAAAATGAAGTCCCTGAAACATTTTATAGATAGAAAAGGTTTATTTATTTGCAACCACTCGGGCGGCAAAGATAGCCAGGCACTTTTAATTTATTTGAAAAAATTTGTTCCTTACGATCAGATTTTAATAATTCACTCAAAACTACCCGAAGTTGACTGGGCTGGTACGGAAGAAAAAGTTTATGAGTATGCGGGAAATATTCCTGTAATTGTTACCAAGGCTGGAAAAACTTTTTTTGAGATGGTTCAGCATCGGAAAATGTTTCCTTCCCCAAAATATCGACAGTGTACAAGTGACCTAAAACGTGGACCAATCGAAAAAGTAATCAGAAAATATTTAAAAGAACATCCTGAATTCGGCGGACTGGTCGTCAATTGCATGGGAATTCGAGCAGAAGAAAGCTCATCAAGAGCTAAATGTGAAACCTTCAAATTTAACAATCGTAATTCTAAAGCAGGTCGGGAATGGTATGACTGGTTGCCTATCCATAAATGGACAGAAAAAGAGATTTTTTTTATAATCGATAAGTTCGGACAAAAACCGCACTGGGCTTATAAAGCAGGAATGACAAGATTATCTTGCTGCTTCTGCATCATGGCTTCAAAATCTGATCTAATTACAGCCGCCAAATTAAATCCTTGCCTGTATAAAAAATACGTAAAAACTGAAAAAGAAATAGGAAAATCAATGATGATGCCAGTCAAAGGCAAAGTTACTTTTTTAGAAGATTACACTGGGATAAACTCTCAATAAATTTCTTCGGCAATCATGCCACAAATTATAGGTGATACATGGAAAAGAATATGGTTAAATATGACGTCTGTGCAGGCTGGACGGTTTATGCAGAGATGCGCAAACCCAGCAATATTGACGGTCTGCCAGCCCGCCGCCTTAACCCTAAAAAAACGGGTGTCTCTCTGCATACGCATGAGGATGGCAGGATCAGGCTCTATAAAAATAAAAAACTTGTATTTGAAAGCTTCGGACGATGATAGGCATGACAAATCAAGAATTAATGGCTATCTGGATGAAGCACAGTAAATTCACCAATCAACAGGCCGCCGACAATCTTGGCCTTGATATCAGCAGCATTAAGCGCCTTAAAAATGGAGCCCTGCGGCTCACCAGGGAACGCAAGCTGGCCATGGCCGCCATACTCCATAACATCCCCCCATATGGTGACCCTATCGCCTGAATACCCCCGGCAAGCCTGTTACGGTCATTTTACAGCGTAACACACAACGTAACACTTAGCGTAACAGGCTAACCCCTTTACTTATCTATCTTAATTGAGAAATATAAGTTTATGTTACGCTGTTACGGTGTTTATTAAGGGTCAACGCGCGCGTACACGCACACATCACGCGATGCTCATTCACCGTAACACCGTAACACTTTCAATTTTATGATATATTTCAAAGACTTGTCTGTTACGCTCTAGCGTAACACATACCGTAACCGTAACACAAAAAACGTCTTTCTTTAAAAGAATTTAGGGTCGGGGTAAGGGTAAAGTCAAGGTTTATCTGAGAAAACAGACTCAAAAGGAATGGCCGCTGGTCGCGACCACAGTTATTTTTTTAAGGAAATGTAATATTCGAAATGTTTGTGGATGATTACGGCTTGCCTTTAAAATCAATGATATCCTCTATAAAGAGGGCCGTAGAACGCTGAGCAACACCCATAATGCGCACAGGTGCCCATGCTTGCGCTTTGTCAAGCCTCCTGAGCGATTGCGTCCATACACCTGGCCCGTCACTGCGCCCTTGCCACTGTGTCCCCTTGAATAATTCACCGAGCGTTCTATGCTGGTTTGATACAAGCAATATGAATTCCACCGGCTCATCACCACGGCCTTTTGTTTCACCGGCCACTATAATCTTCATGCCATATCTTTCTAGGGCTTTACAGTTGTTATTATCCATATCTGTTCTTTTAATTTCATCCACCGCCGCATAAATAACTTCACTAATCACTTTCTGCGTTCCCCCTGACCATGGCCCAATTTCAGTCGTCAACAAATGATGCAAACATGACCTGGCATCGTCCATCTGATCGTCATTTTGATGCAGGATGTCCACAGACAATTCATTAACCCATTTACTAACCTGTTCACCTGTGGGAATTTCATCATATTGCGCGATATGTGAACAAGCCAGAAGTGTTCCAAAAACATCCGCAGTCCGGCCACCATGACCAACCTCAATAAGCCCATCAACGAACGCCGCAAGAATTTCTGGAAAAACCTTGAAATGCCTGTGAAATCTCTCCATCAAAGATTGACCAATTCTTCTTAATCGCGGTAAATCAAGATCAGGTGCGCGGCGCTTGGCTGGAATAGGATTTAAAGACAATATTGCCATTCTATTTTTATCCTGGGGGGGTAGGGGGGGATGAAGAATTGACGAGAACAGGAAGCAGGATTTTGCATGAAATTCCATACCCTGATGATCTGATCCACCCCGTAAAATCGCGCCGCCACTGGCAGCTTCCCGCGCAAGCTTGATGACTTTCTCTGCCTGCCTATTATCCGCCTCTGCTTCCAATTCATCTACCATGACCGGCAATGTATCAAATCCCAGTTTCTGCCATATCCCGGCACCCGTTGTGTTCGTCACGGCAATAACATCATTTAAAACTGTTTTTAAAATCAGCTGCAAAGTTGATTTCCCGGTCGCCGATCCCCCGGTAATCCACATAAGAGGCCGCCATGACAATGCCCCGCCGATCTTTGGCCATCACCCATCCAAGCAACAATTCACTATCAAGACCTGGCCGGGAAAACTCCCACTGATTAAACAAGTCTTTCAGATCATATCCCGGAAATTCAATATCATCATGATACTTTGGAACCATGCATTTTTCCGCACCCGGATAGACATGCTCCCCAATATATCCGGGCTTTTGGCGGTCCCCATCAATCAAGACAACATTGCCCAAATGCCATATTAATTCACCCGTTTCCGATAAATGACACCCCCGCCCGCGAATGCGTTCAACCGGGTTAAATATACCCGCCTTGGCAACATGTGTCATAAGAACAGTTGCACAGACCTCCGCCGCCCAGCCACCTGTTTCTTTTCCATCCTTATCAAACCTTGGCCAATAATTATGCACGATATTAGGGTGGGGAATAAACAAACTCTGCAATCTGGTTTTAGCAAAATCCTTGAACTTCAAAGGTCGTAACTGGCTCATCCCGTCCAGGAAATATGCAACCTCCCCCATAACACCCAAACACACAACCGGAAAATCAGTAGGCAGACTATAAATATTCGGATATTGCTCAACCGGCCCGGTAATTTCATCTTTTTTATCCGGCAGATCATCTTGATTTTCCGGCAGAATTTCCGGCGCGGAGTTCAGGGCATTTTTGATATCTGATTTCGTTTTCTTATCATTCTTCTTAGTCATTTTTTTGAAAATTTCCACATAACCATTCATTCAAATCATGCCCAACAGAAGCAGGCGTTTTTAATATTTTTACACGTCGCCCATTTTGATGATGCCAATCAATGGCCCGCTCAAACGCTTGTTCCGCCTTGATATTATTCCAATCGTTATCTTTGACCAATATCACATTTTTAACATTACATGGCAAAATAATCGCCGCCATATTAGCAAGGCTCACCGCACACAAAACTCTGAAATCAGGATCAGAAATCACAACCGAAAGCCCGTCTTCAATACCCTCTGTAATGACAACCCATTCAGATGGATCAGCCTTGAAAATAATCTTGTTGCTCTTGCCCCGCCATAATGGAATATAACCCCCCCGGTAATCGCCAAGAACCTTTTTGGGATTTTTCACCGCTAGCTTGATAACGCTTAAACATTCACCGTCTGCATTGATTTCATATTGCAGATATGTTCGGTGAATTGACATTTCCAGCTTATCGCCATTTGGCACAGATATGGACGACACCAGGGCCGGATGATGCGATCTGGTTTCTGCCTCGTAACATTCCCGCTCAAACCGTACTGCTCGGATTTTTCCCAAAAGATCGCCTAAATCAATTCCTCTGCTGATAAAATATTCTTCCCCCATCGTGCCGTGCATCTTATCGGAAGCCGAAAGAAAAATGGCCTTGGCCTGCTTTAATCGCTGTTCCAGTTGTTGCTTGATCAGATGGTCGTTTTTCTGCTTTTGCTTTCGCGCGGCTTTTTTCCGGGCCTCAAACGTGATTTCATTTTCATCATCAATACCAAGCCACTGTTTGGCCCAGCCAATCGCCTTGCCACGGTCACCGCCAGTAACTTGTTTTTCAATCAGGATCAACGCGTCACCACTGTCCTCCGTTGAATAATCCCGCCATGATCCCGCCTTGGCCCCACGATATAAAACCAACGAAGAACCCGAATTCCCATCCAGATCACCCACAGTGAAATATCCCTGATATTGCTTGACATTGGGCACCAATTCAATAACCAGGCTATCCCATTGAGCATTCAACAATGATATTATATCTTCAATCTTTAGAGAATACTGCTTATTCATGTTCATCAAATGGTGTCGGTGTATGTTCATCACAAAAAACAGCGGGCATCATACTAATAAAGACTTTCCCACATTTTTCACAACAATATTCAATTTCGGCGTTCTCCAAAAGATGAAACCAAACCGTAATAGGAACAAGATTATCCGTCATCTTTAAAATTTTCCTTATCATCCCTACACTTGGATTTCGCCAATCATTCCGCAACATACTGATATAGTTTGGCGTAACATCAAGTTCCCGCGCCGCATCTTTGTTGCTCTTGCCAGTTTTCTTAAACCATTCATCAAACTTCATTTCAATCTCCATAAGCTAGAAATCATAACTAACAGTTATTTTTTTATTTGACAAGTCCTTATTTTAGGCGCATTTTAATAAATGGCTAGTCGTAAGCCATAGAACATATTAAAAAAGGACGCCTCATGAAATCAGATAAACACACCGACAATTGTCTTTACTGCAAAACACCGCTGCTTAAAAAGGCCTGGCGGAAATTTTGCAGCCAGCCCTGCCGTAAGGCATTCAACAACCGCCGCGCGACCCGTGGCGCAATCTTATATGATCTTTGTATGAAGTGGCGGAAACACCGGAAAGAAACAAACGGCTTTGCCAATCTGTGTCATCAGATCGGAATATTTATTACTGATGATACCGCAATGGGCATAACTTCATATCATGACTATCCCCAGCAAATCCCATGGCAAATTCCGAAAAGTGAAGATGCAAATGGCGGTGGAGATACTTCTGATGAGAGTTAAATATTTTGTGACCAAAGGCACCGCGCAACATTCCCGCCATTACTGGCAGCCTTCAAAGGCGTTGATTGACCAGGGATGGAATATCGAACGTCTTGACGGTAATCGTGACATTGCTCTGGGGCAGGCGTTCGCCTTGACCCAGAAACTGACAAAGTGGCGGATGGATAATGCATCGGATACCAACGTCATGATCACAACTAAATTTCATGATTTGCTGGCCACATGGGTGGCTTCTCCTGAATATGATGGTTTAAGCACCGGCACAAAAAAGTTTTACCGCGCCGGGCTTAAATCAATATCCACGGCCTTTGGTCCAATTGACATCCAGAAAATAACTTCCGCCATGGTAAATGATCTGAAACACAAATTCCATAATCAGCCCGGCAAGGCCGCACAGGTGATAAGAACCGGACAGGCTGCGACCAGCTGGGCGATAAGACATGGATACGCAGGAGCCCCAAAAACGCTGGATTTAAACCCATGGGCAAAACAAAAGCTTGAAAGCTATTCAGCCACCATAGAAATATGGTCAAAGGAACAAATTGATTTAATGGTGACAATTGCCGATAGAATTGATCCATCAATTGGCACAGCTATTTTACTCATGGAATGGCTTGGCCATTATCCGCAGGATATTATAAAACTGACATGGGCTTGCTATAAATCATCCACGTTTAAATTCAAAAGACAGAAGACCGGATCAAACGTGACCGTTGATGCATCCCCCCGGATCAAGTTTCGCCTGGTGGCCGAAAAAATAAGACAGCCTTGGTCAATTTACATCCTGGCCGCACAGCATACCTGCAAACCGTGGAAGATTGACAACCTCAGAAAACATTTCAGGGATATAAGGAACGAAGCCGCCAAACAGGACAAAACCATTTTAAGTCTGACCATGGGCAAACTGCGTCATACAGCTGTAACAAATCTCTTTGATGCAGGCATTGACCCAATGGACATTGCCGCCATAACCGGCCACAAACCACATAGGGTTTTAATCATCCTGGACAGGTACAATAAAAGGAGTGAGAGACAGGCCCGCCGTGCAACATCCGCCCGCATTAAGGACGACGCTCGCCACAGCAGCCTTATTTAAGAAAATACAATAACGGCAACCCAGAAAACAGAACAAACCATTAATCCAATAATAATGCCTTTTGCGGCGGATAAATCATCATGGGGCATTGTCAATCTTTCATATTATCCGGTATCTGATACCGACCAGGGGACAAAGGATCTTTGATTTCCATTTCAAGAGCCTCAATTATACTTTGGACGATCGAATTATTTTGACCGTGCAATTTACTTTTTGATATCTCTATGGCCCGTCTAAGCCCTTTATCAAAAAATTCATCAGCATGTTTTTTAATTAATTCTTGTGATATTGATTTTATCAACCGATTGTTGCTTTAGCAGAAAATCCTGTTAAAGCTTTAGCATCACCATTAGTTCCTGTTGGACTGTCCAATGTTAATGTACCACCACCCGACAACTTTTTATGTACAATTCTGAATTTCGTGCCTGCTGGAATTGGCTGATTAATGGATGCACCAAATGAAAAATTACCGTCACCGTCACTATCAACCGTTACTTGTTTCAAAGTGTTAACAACAGGATTCCATGTAACACCAGC
>Ga0114923_10001521_pt1 | contig 16081 bp, 14 predicted proteins | sample SumtaG_FD_89578 | JGI IMG/M metagenome (GOLD analysis project Ga0114923, IMG submission 89578) | Deep subsurface microbial communities from Indian Ocean to uncover new lineages of life (NeLLi) - Sumatra_00157 metaG | ecosystem: Environmental > Aquatic > Marine > Oceanic > Sediment | place: near...
ATATGTTTAGGTGACCTGGATATATTTGGCGATATCTTAAAAACACTCCTGCTATCAAGTAAATGAATCCCTTTGATTAAAGTCTTATCGGTATAAAAAAAACCGGAAAAAATGTATTCGTAAAATTCCTGGAGCGAGATTTCAAAGGTTTTAAAGGCAGCCAACAGTGCCAGGAAAGATGTTGAAATGACTGACATATCATCATTGGTATAAACCACATAAAAGCCTCCAGGGTCTCTGAAAACAGACAACTCTTTATTATAATAAATCATGACACAATAGTGACCCATAAGGTCTGAATAAAAATTCCCCTGGTTTACAAAATCTTCAAACAGCACTTTTAATGCCGCAGTTCCAGTTTTTTCTTTATAAATCAACGTTCCAGTGGCAAGTATGAAATCTTTATTTTTGAATTCGAGAAAATTTTCTACTTTTAACGAGGCTTTCCGGAATAGATGGACAACAAAAGTCGAGCGAACAATCCTTTTTTCAAGCTTCAATCCCTTTTCCCTGAATACATTTATCGAGTCGATAAACGATCGTTCTAAATCCAAAGAATTGGAACGACTATCTTTTTTTATATATAAGAATCCACCCATAATTATTTATTAACCATCAAGCCATCATTTTTCTCAGGAACCAATTTGTAGACAAAACTGCTGTAAAAACGTTTGCATCCTTGATCGATTCCTTTTCCAAGAACTTTTTCTCCAGGTATTCTTTGTTGTAAAACTCATCAGCGATATTAAATGACTTCCAGGAATCTGCATTAAAGAGAAAGGATTCGTTTACTTTTTGTAGATCTGCCGTGCTTTTTTTCGTTCTAAATAACCTTTTTCTTATAAAAGATTTTAAGATATTAAACTTTCCAATCGGTGTTAATAAATCAACCGGCTTATAGCCCCTATCGGTTCGATATTTTAACAATCCCGGAAAGCTTTTTTTTATAATGTGCGCATATAATACCTGGCCTTTGAATCGTTTGATTGGATTTTCTTCAAAAAAGTTGTCGTAGACCCCTGATAATCCAGTTTTTAACAACTTTTCAATAAATTTAAAATTTAAAAAAGGTGTCCTGTTGCAGAGAAAATAAGACTGCAGGATAATTTCAGGCCCGAAATATTTCCTGAATAGTTCTTCAAAAACAAAGCGATAAAAATTTTGGTTAAGAGTTAAATTGCTGCCCTGGTTTTTATATTCTATTATTTCCTGGATAAGCTCCTCGAAAACCAGGTTGAACCGGGGCATATTCAAGTAATTCAACCTGGGGGAATTCTTTAAAAAATTAATCCAATCTCTCTCATCCTTTTGCTTATATATTTCGATCAATTCTCTTGATATGATCAACCCGGTTATCGGCATATTGTGTATTGTCCTGAAAAGTTCGCTGCCAAAATTTCCCGTAACAATAAAACTGGTTTTACTGGAAAGGAGTTTTGCAGCATATACATAATGGGCTCTTGAGAAAGCCGCATTACCTTCGGTTTTTTCAATTAATTCCAATCCTGACTCAAAAAACTGGTTCTCAACGTAAGACCTATCAAGGTAAACCGGCAGGAAAGGCACATTGATTTTTTCACAGTGCTCCTTGGGCAAAACGATGTCGGCACAATCAGCGGTACCGTAAGAATAGGCTGCAAAATCTTTCTTATATTTCTTTGCTGCCGCTACTAAGGTCCTTCCGTCAAATCCCCCGGTAAAGGAGATAAAAAAGTTTTCTCCAGGATAATATCCCTTAACTGTTTCCAAAAATAAATTTGACATTTCATTTAAAGATTTTCTCCATGGTTTGGGAGAGCTGACATAATAATCGGTAATATCTGTATGCTTTTTCAGTTGAATTTTTTTTTCGATTTGAATGTATGAATTCGCCGGGACGGTCCTGATCTCTGAAAACAGGGTATCGTTAAACAGGGGATAGTTAAATAACGTTTTCTCCAATACGAATTTTTCATTTATCCTCAGAACCTGTTTAGAATTTTCTTTGATTAAATCTAACCTGGAAGATACTAAATAATAGCCGTCCGCTTGATAATAGTATATCGGCAGGATACTGAAAACACTATTAAAAACTCTTAAAATCTGCTTGACTTTGTCAATTTGAATGATGTAAAAAAACCCCTTTAAGTACTTTATTTTCCCGGGGGTAAAATTAGCGGCAATTTTTTCAAAAAAAGAATTAACATCCCCCTCTTTTTCCTTATCGACTATTATATCTCCCAAAAAAATATATTTATAACGGGTATTCTCGATCTCCTTTATAAGGTTTTTATTCTCCAGATCGAAAATAAAAAGATTTAAGCCAGGTGAACCTTTTAGACATAATCTTACAGACGTATTAAAGGTCCGGATTTTCTTGCAGTTCCTTTTATGGGGAAACTGAATTAAGAAATTCATACTCTTTAAATCCTCAGATTATTTTCTCTCTATATCTTAAGTAGGTATAAACCCTTTCGATAAAAAAGTAAGGAAATGCTTTCCGGTAACTTTTTATCTTATAGGCTGCTTTAAGAACCGATAATAATCTATTATTTTTACATGGTCCCAGGCCAAACCTTATGATTCTTTGATAATCCTCCTCATCACATTGCTCCTTCCTGCCGGTGGTTGCCAGGTGACCCAATTCAAGGGCTTTATTATAGACAAAGTCATTATTATCTCCATGGGGCCAGCAGCAGAATTTAACTTTTTTATTCAATTTTTTTTCGATGATCTCTTTGGCAATCTTGATTTCACCGGTAACCCTATCTTGATACTCCTTCAAGGTTTCTTTTCTAACAATCAAATTATTCCTCTCTTTGTACTTCTTGTAAACCGGTTTAATTTTTTTATAGAGCGTCTCAAACCGGTAGGTTGAGTGCCAATCCGTGCTGCCCAGCATCTCTACTACTTCACGGTTGAAATCATCATTGATTATAATTCTCCTGGCAATAATTGCCGAAGCCTCTTCAAATATAGAATAGCCATAGGGGATCAATTTCTCAAAAGATGGGTCTTCGATGTAATAGGGCTTCCTTTCCGGGTAAAGGTTAGCTATTGCATATACGGAGTCTGCTCCAGGCCGGTGAAAGCCGGTTATTGTATCGGATACAAAATATTTGGTGTGGGTGAGGGTATGGGATTGGATATCTACCAGGCCGCTCTCTTCCATTATACGCATCTCTTCCCAGGAAAGATACCCCCAGCAGTTGATTTCCTCCAGGGTGGCTTTGTTATTCCAGTAATCTTCCAGGTTTTTCCTGACAGGATGCTTCGTGTCCACAAATTCAGGGCTGATAAAGATGGTGGCTTTCATCTTATATTTTTTTAGTAAAGGATAAACATATATCCAATTATCCAAAAACCCATCATCAAAGGTTAGACAAATGTCTGTTTTGCTTAATATTTTTTTACCTTTCTTATGCAGGTAATAGTCTAAGAGGAAATGGGTCTCATAGTTATTGCGCTTAAAGAATCTTAGCTGGTCTTCAAAATATTTTAAATCCAGAGTGAGAAAAGTCCTGTCCCAATTTGGATTTTTTCGGGGGGCTACGGAGTGATAATAAATAACCGGCATAAGAATCGCCATCTTTTTCACATTTGTTTTTCCATTTCCTGGTACAGTTCTTTTATCCTGCCGATGTGATTTTCAACATTAAATTTTTCTATAAAATCATTCCTTGCCCTTGATACCGATTCCATGAGAGAATCATAATTTTTTAATTTGTTTATAATCGAATCGAAGATATGAGTATCTAATTCGACCAGGAATTCCGGGTAATCTCTGAAAATTTCTTTCATGGATGGGATTGTCGATACGATTACAGGTGTATTGGTTAAAACACTCTCCACAGCCACATTTCCGAAAGATTCATATTCAGAAAGAAACAACAACAAGTCATTTTCTTGATAGATTTTTTCCACATCCTCCAGGTACCCAAGAATCTCGACGCTATTTTCCAGTCCCTTCTCTCTTATTCTTTCCGACAGTTCATCCATGAGATTACCGATGCCCCCAATTTTAAACCGGGCTTGCGGGAAATATTTCAAAATTTGTTCAGCCGCATCCACCCACAAGAAAAGGTTTTTGCCCTTTACCAGTCTGCCAACGTAAAATATTCTTAGTTTGTGGGAGCGAGGTTTCGCAACAGGCGTGAATTTTGTTACATCAAAGGGATTATACAAAACTTCGATATTCGTTTTCGAGGAAATTTGCTCCTGGAATCTTTTTTTACTAAATTCCGAATTGGATAGGAAAAATATCTTACTATTTATCTTATTTAAGGCTAAATACCAGGAAATTTTTCTTATAATTTTTTCCTGAAATTTCTTCCAATAAATTGTCCCATGTATATGATAAATGACCTTTTTTACTGAAGTTAATCTCAAAATTAATAAAATAATCGGCCCGGCATTGAACAAATGAAAAATTTGATTCCTGTTTATCAGCGCATAAAGTAAAAATTTACTGTATAAAATCATATTCCAATTATGACCACAGCGGAAATTTACCCGGTATCCCGAGAACCAACTTTCTTTTCTATCAACTTTCCGCAGGGAATAGATGGTGAAATTTATGTCATCTTTAAGATACTCAAAGTAATCGATAAGCGTCTTCTCAATTCCTCCGAGAGAGGCTTTCCAGATAACAAGGGTTACTTTTTTACCTTTTTTACCTTTTTTACCTGGAGATTCGTATTCGTTCAAGCATTCGTTTAATGGCATGTTCCGGTAAAAAATTTTTTAATATATGTTTGCGAAGCTGTTTTACTAACTCTACCCGTTTATTCTCGTTATCAAGATAATATCTAGCCAGTTCGTTGGCCTCATTATAATTGTATATCCTGGGAATATCTATATTTTTAAACACCCGGTCCAGGTCTTTCCTGTACTCTACCAATGGAAGAATTCCTGAGCCGATACAATCGAATATCCTGGCATGCAGCCCGTGCAGCAGACCCGGGTTGGCATCAACCGGGTATAACTTGCAGCAATTCGAAATGGTGTTTACTTGCTCAAGCCCCAGGGGTTTGTCGATCGATACAAACCTCTTCTTAAGTTCCGGGAAATAAGCCAGCCATCTCTGCCAGTTCCGGGTGCCGTAAATTTTTAGATCCATATCTGAAAACTTACTCAGAAAAAGAGTCCGCTTATACCCCCAGTTCTGGACGTAGGTGTTACCTATAAAAAGGAGATCACTGGAATATTTTTCTTTTTCTTTTGGAGTTGGTTCTTTTGGGAAATAGTGGCTCCTGTCCATGCCTAAAATCTCAAAATGGATATTTTTAAGCCCAATCATTTTGATCTGTTCAACCCACATGGAATCCGGGGCAAATATATAGTCGGCTTCCATGAGTACTTTTAGGAAAAGGGGTTTATTCCAGGTATAAAAAGGGTTATCTCCCAGGTAAAAGACGACCCTGGCCTTTTTCTTGAACGCCTGCACGGTTCTAGGAAGGAGCATTGAATCGTTATAGACCAGGACCAGGTCTGGACGTTCCTGTTCAAACTTACTGACATATTTCTTGTTTAGATCAGTCAAAAAATAGTTATCCCATTGTTTCCGGAACCGGTAGGGCAGCCTGAAAACCTGGGTATTAACTTTTTGCTTCCAGGGAGTGATGATTCTATTATGATCGCAGACGGCCACTTCATGCCCCAAATCTTTAAAGGCTGATCTTAACAGCTCACCAATAGAATAACTACTCGCTGGAGAAATTAATAAAACTTTCATATTTAAATCTTTTTCGATTTTTTTAAGAACAGACCGGGGAAGACACGATTAATATGATATGTAGATACCGCGATACTGGTAAAAGTAGAAAGACTGATAGCAATAACAGCTCCACGCAATAAAAATAAATTAACCAAAAGCGGTGTAGATACTAATGTAATTATAGCCATAGCAGTTGTGCTGTATATATACTTTTTTTCTTGATTCATATATATGAGCAATGACCCCAATACCATATTTATTGGAGTTAAAGGAATCAGGATGAAACAGATTAACTTGTAAACCGGCAGCGCATCTCCAAAAGATTTCCCAAATAGTATATTAACAACAAATTCTCCTGTAAGATAAAGAAAAATAGCGCCAATAAGTCCGATTATTATCATTCCGGATAAGAGAAAATATATGTATTTGTATTGATATTCCTTTGATAACTTTCCAATTTTGACTAAATATGGTGCTAGGGCTAACATAACAGCCTGGAAAACCAGCAAAACAATTGAAAAGGATTTGAATGCAGCGGAAAAAATACCCAGGGCATATGATCCTGACAACCAGGAAATGATAATTAGCGGAAAAGAGATTTGAAACATTTCCATTTGGGCAGAAATGCCGAGAAGGAAAGTTTTTTTTAGTGTTTGGACAGCCTTTCTTAAAGAGATTGTGATACTGATCTTATTTTTTCTTAAATAAATGAGAAGCCCTATGCCAGAAGACACCAGGTAGTAGAGTGAATATAGTAAAACGAGGAGAGCCAGATGCCGCGGTTTTTTAATAAAAGCTATGACCCCGATCGTAAATAACACCCGCCCGCTGATTTGCGCCAGGATCGGGATCAACATGTTACCTTTTCCAAAAAAGTAATAATCGATATTAAATATTTGAGCTGCCACCAGGATGTAGCCGAGGTAGACCAGAAGTACAAATTTCAAATTTTGGCGGTATAAAATGAGAATCACAAAAGAGCTAATGACAATGGAAATCAGTCCCAGGGTTAAACGAGCGGTAAGAATTTGGTTAACCAGGTTGGAAGAATCATGCTTTTGAGCCGTTCCTCTCACACCATAAACAGTGAAACCAAAATTAATAACCATTACTGTATAGCTCAATATCACAATAACCAGGTTATATTCACCGTAGGATTCGGGCCCCAAAGCCCTGGCGATTATAGGTATTGTAACAATACCAAGAACTCTGCTGACGATATTGCCTATTATCCGGGTTGAGAAGTTAACCGTGATTTTGCGAGACTTTTGATACAGCTTTCCTGTCTTAAATATTTGAAAGCTTCTCAATTTTTGAAAAAGTATCCGGGACATAATTCCTTAAGTTTTTAGTTTTTAGTTACTTTTCCTTTTCAGCGGATCTTTGTAAAAAATATTCCTCCCTCATCGCATCCTTAACAAAGTATCCTGAGAGAAATAAAAAAAGCATCAAAAAAATAGAATCCGATTTGGATGTTACCATGGCAAAGACCTGATGGGTAGTAAAATGAGCGATTAAAATCCCCAGGAGAGAGATACTGAAAAAAAACAGTATGCTGCGATAGGGGTTGCCGGGGGAAAGTTTTTTGTTTACATTACTTACCATTAAAAAGAATTTCATCCAGGAATTTGCAAAGAGTAAAAATCCAATTATTCCCACTTGCACGATCAAACTAAGATTGCCTGCATCCGCTCCCCCGCTGTTTTCACGGAACTGGTCGGAAACCCCCAGACCAATCCAGGGACTCTTCTTGATTCCCGCCAATGACCTGGACCAACGTCTTTTTTTCTTGTGCTCCAGCGCTTTATACCCAACGCTGCCTTTTTTATCCATTTCAAAGACCGATTCGATTCTTGTCCAGGCCTTGTTGGAAAAATCATGGATTTTAGATATATATTTGTAGGGGATGTACAGCAAAGCAGCAATCAACAGCACACCACCCAACATTTTAAGATTCTTTTTTATAAATATTACTGACATAATAAATATGAATGAAAAGACCACGAACCAGATACGGGTACCTGTTAACATCATGGTAAAATAACTTATGCCGGCAATCAGGAGCAAGTAAATATTTCTCCTTTTTAACCCGGCCTCTTTGAAGGACAGGAAAAGTGAAGACATGTAACATAAGAGGAGCATCAAATGCCCCCCCATTGCTGAGGTGCCATACCTCGCGCCTCCCTCCTCAATTCCAAGTTTCATCTGTTCCATCAACCCGGGTGCAAACAGATTAACTAAATAATCCTCTTTAAAAATATAATAAATGGCTGCGAAAAAACTGACAAAAACAAAAGGGAAAATGCAGTAAACCAATTTCTCCACATCTCCTTCCTTATATACCAGGTAACTGAGGGGGATAATGAAAAAATAATAAGAAAAATATCGCAAATCCTTTAAAAACCGGATGAGTGTCGTATCGAAGACAACAATCGAGATTACAAACATAAACAAACTGTAAAACATAATCATTAAAAGTGGCTTTGACAACGGAATTTGCTGTTTTTTCCCTTTGGTTAAAACTTTCAAAATGGCCGCAGCCAAAAAAACTTCAATAATTGAAACATTAATCCCGCCGCCCAATCCAAAAACAGGAAGTTGACCGATCATTACTTCTTGGGTAGCATAAAAAAAGCCACCTGGCCCGGTACAAATAACAAACAAAAACGCCAACCAGAAATAATCTTTTTTCGATTTATAAAATTGGAGAATAATCGAGGTAAAAAGAATATAGCCTGTTATGCGGGGTAATTTATAAATAACCAGGGCTGTGAATAAGTAAAGGGCAAGAATCTGTAAAGAATCTGTTATAATAGATTTCTTAAATTGTTTGTCCCGGTTTAATAAAAAATTTGTTCCATTCATTTGATATCTTTATTCTTTTTAAATTTTCATTTTGTTAAAGTGCTTGAACTTATCTCCCCAAATGTACTCACCTGATTCAGGCCCGCAATTAAAGAGAAGATCAATAATCGAACAATTTTCTAAAAAATCTCCCCACAATTGAGGATAGGGGGGATATTCCGGTTCAAAATATTCCAGTTTTACTTTTGTTTTCTCCCAACGCCACTCTTCCATGTAATCCTTTGCCCGGGTTCCAATGATGTAATTGGTGGCGCCAACGGTTACACAAATATCGATCAACTGCTGAGTTGGGTTATCATTTTTTATTCCCAGTTCGGACAATCGTTTAAACGCTGTACCCCGAATACCAAGAAATGTAGATATCTTTTTTATAAGGTAAATATTTAAATCCGCCAAATACTCCCAATCCCTGGAATAGACATCCTCGAAAAATTCTGAGTAAACGTTAAAAAAAGGGGCCTTGGCATAATTATGCACAATACTCATCCAGTGTTTTTTTTGCCATTTTTGTCGATTATCGATTTTAACATCCTTAATAACCTGGCTGTGACTGCCAAAATTGATAGTGGGTACAGTTAGCATCAAATATCCGTTTTTGGTTTTTATCCTATTTCGATTATGATATCCTCTCCTAACGAATTGCGTTGTATCCATAAATATATATAAATCTGCTCTATATATTTGATGAAAATGTTTCCGTAAAAAAAGATAAAAGGGCTGCATGATCACAACATTCATTTTAATCAACCATTCAAATTTTTAAATCTTTAAGGAAAAGACTCATCACCATCAAATTTTTATATTGTCCGTCCTGCCATACATGATCTTTTAACAAGCCTTCCCGGATAAAGCCAACCTTTTTATAGATGTTAATTGCCGGTGTGTTCTCTTCTAACACATAGAGAGTAAGTTTGCGGAGGTGAATCTCCTGGTATAGGTAGTTAAAAAAGAGTCTCATAGCCTCCTTTGCATATCCTTTGCCCCTGGATTCCTTTGCTAAAATTATGCCAAAATCTGCAGCAGCGTTGATATAATTTATATTTTTAACACTTAAATAACCGACAAATTTTTTGGTTTTATTCTCTTCAATGGCAAGAAAGATGGTTTTTCTTTCTCCTTGAGGGTAAAGATTGTTAATCCAGTTTTTTTCATTTTCAATGTTAACGGGAAAAGGATACCCCATCATGGCTTTATTTGCTTCCATGTCGTAACGCAATTTTAATGTCCCGGGTGCATCTTCAAGCTGAATCGGACGAAGTGTAACATTTTTACCGGTTAACATTTGATTCCTCCTTCGTAATCATATTCATAATAAAAATTGAAGCCTCGATAATACTCTCATAATCCCCAATATCAAACCAGTAACCTTTATGTTCAATAAAAGCTGAGTTCTGGTGATTCAAGATATTGTCTCCCGAATTTACTCTTAAAGAATTTTGCACAATATAGGGAGCCACTACCCCAAGTTGGGTCGGAGGATGGGAATTTTTATAGTAGAACTTCCTTTTTTGTGGGTCATAGCACCCCATCTGGGAGAGTTTTTTTTGATCCCGGATTTTAAATAGAGAAAAAACCAGTTCTACCTTCTCATCCCGGAATATTTGAACCAGTTTATCCACATCGATATTGGAAATATTATCGCTGGGCATTAATACCCCGTGCTTTTGGGTGCCGGTTGCCTTTTTTATGTATTCCCAGCCGGAAAACATATCGAACACTAACTTATCATCCTGGACAATAGTGGGATAACCCACACCTTTTAATTTTTCGTCATTGTCATCATTGGTTAAAATGACAATTTCATCGATATTCCCGGACTTTTCAAGCAGATCCAGGCCAAACCGGAAAACCGGCCGGTCATAGATGGGGATAAAAGATTTCGATATGTATTGCGTGATCTTTCCCAGCCGGGTTCCCCGTCCGCCGCAGAAAAGAACTCCTAAAAATTCTTCCATAAGACCTCTGTTCCTTTATGATTAAATTTTACATCCATGGCAATGAAGTTGGGATACAATTCATACTTGATCTTCTCTTTTAAACCGGGGTCTCTGGCAAAGGCCAGGAAAAATCCTCCTCCTCCTGCCCCCAGTATCTTTCCGCCAATGATACCTTTGCTCCTCAGGGTCTCGTACAATTGATCGATATAGGGATTGGTTGAGTCCCGGTTAGCAGATTTCTTTAACATCCACCCCTCATGCAAAAGTTTGCCCAATTCATCAAGGTTAGAATTTTCCGATTTTAGAATTTCTAGAAATTCGTAAGAAATCTCTTGGAGGGAATCAAAATATTTTTTCTTCTCATCGGTTTTTGAATTTACATCCAAGTTAAGCTGGATGTTCCTAGAGTCCCTGGCCAGGTTGGTAAAAACAAGGAGGAGACGGTCTTCAAAGGCCTTTAACCTTTCGGGACTCAGTTCAATGGGCTCAACAACCACTTCTCCATTAGGTTTAAAGGTAATTGAGTTTAATCCTCCGAAAACCACCGCATATTGATCCTGCTTGCCTCCGATGGTTCCTGTTTCATTTTCAAGCCTGTAGGTTAGCGCAGCCAGTTCATATTTGTCGCTTATCTCTTTACCCCGCATGGCCCCACACCCTTTAAGTAGGGCGCTCATCATGGAGGAGGAAGCCCCCAGACCGCTTCCCGTGGTCATCACGTCGGATGTAATCACCACCTCTGCTCCTTTGAACATGCCAAAATACTCAAGGGCTTTACGGCTGTAAGAGTGGGTAATACGGCTGGTGATAGGTTCGGTCTCAATCTCAGCATGGTGCACCCGCACATTGGCATCAAACATATCTTTGACAGCTATATATACGTACAGATCTATGGTGGCAGAAACTACATGTCCTGGAGTACCCTGGGAGTAATAGGATTCGATATCCGTGCCCCCACCCACGAAACTGATCCGAAGCGGTGCTCTTACATAGATGTGTTTTTTATCATATAACATTATATTTTATATTTTCCCTGCCAATAAATGATCTACCTTTATATTCAAAACTGCGCTTGAAATAAAAGCCACTATTTTTTTAAAAATTTTATAAATTTCATCCCAAACGTTTTTAAAAAGAATCCCGGATTATCCTTAAATAGATAATAATATCTTATCAATTTTGGTGGTGTTATTCTTATTTCTTCTCCACTGTCCTTTTTGCATATAGTTCCTACACATCTTTTACATACAGGTAAAGTTAACCTAACCTTGTCCATGTTAATTTTAAAATCTATATAGTTCTTAGATGTAATAATTTCATTGATTGAAGAATCCCTTAAATTTCCAAAATTTATATCTCCATTAAAATCCAGGCAGCATCCAACTACATCTCCATTAGATGTTATGGTTAAATTTTTATACAAAGCACACTTCCCAGAAGAAGACTCCTTTATGAAATAATCATCAGAAATTAATTGATTATGCCATAAACCGATTCCTTCTATCCTTAATTCTAAATTTTTCGAAAGATGAACATTATTTTCATAAGACCATCTAGCTTTTAAAGATGGTATCTTTACCTTCTTTATAGGAATTGTCTGTTTGTAATCTTTTATTGCATCATGCCAAAATTTGGCAATACTTAATATTTGAGAGCTCTCTGTTATAAAATTATAAGGAAATACTAAGGTGAAAGGAGAATCTACTGTATGAAAATAACCAAGCGAAATTAAATGATTTGAATTCTCTTCATGAACTTTCCGAATGAATGACTTGATTGATTCAATATAGTCCTCAAAATTCAGCGAGGTATTTTTAGGTACTTTTAGTTTGAACTCATTTGCATCTTTTACACGTAAACTAATTCCAATCATATTTACTCTTGAATTCAATAAACCCTCTTTTATTGAGTCTTTTTTTAACAGGATACCATTTGTTGCTACTCCCAGCATGACTGGATATTTCTCCTTAGAACGTATATATGATATCATTTCAAAAAATTTTCTATGCAGCAAAGGTTCTCCCAAAATATGAAAATCAATCCTTTCGGTCATATGATTAGAGAACAAATCATCTATAATCTTTTTAAAAAGTTCAAAATCCATAAGTTGTTTTTTTCTTTCCTGTGTCGGACTTGGACAATAGATACATGATGCATTACAAATATTAGTTATTTCAATAAAAACTCGAGGGAAAAACATATTTAAAGTCCTCCTTATACTATTTTTCCATCCAATAAGCAATCGATATATCTCCGGGTTCCTTCTTTCACTGTTACCCTGGGTTCGAATCCCAGCATCTCCTGGATTTTTTTTATAGAAGCACATCTTCTACGGACCAGGTGAGGGTCACTTTCCACATGTTTAACCGTTGCCTTCTTATTTAACAATTCCTCGATTATTTCCAGCAGTTGTTTTAAGCTTGTCTCTTTCCCGGTTCCCACATTAAAAAACTCATTCTTGACGTTATCGTTAAACATGGCCAGTACATTGGCCCGGGCCGCATCCGAAGCGTGTACTAGGTCCATGGTTTGTTCCCCGTCTCCGTACATAATAATTTCACGATCTTCATGGATGGCATGAATCCATTTCTGGAATACCTGGGTATAAAAGGCACCGATTCCCTGGCGTTCACTGTAGATATTAAAATATCTAAAGCCCACATAAGGAATATTATGGGAAAAGGCCCAGGATTTCATCAGGGCTTCTTTAGCTATCTTGGTTGCGCCGTACAATGTTTGATTGTCAAAAGGATGATCCTCAGTTACCGGTACAAAGCGGGGGTTGCCGTAGACTGAAGCAGAAGAGCCGTAGGTTAATTTTTTGACTCCAAATTCATAACAGGCTTGAATAATATTGAAGGTACCGGTAATGTTGGTCTCAATGGCCTTGTGGGGAAACTTATCCGAATCCAGGATCATCAAAGATGCCTGGTGGGAAACATACTCGGGTTTATGCTTATCAAAGGCATATCGCACCATTTCATAACTGCCGATATCGATAGTTTCCAGTTCGATTCTTTTTTTAGAAAGGTGTTCAGCTATATTACGGAATTTACCATTGTAAAAATTATCCACCACCACCACCTGATGGCCTAGTTCAATACATTGATCCACGATAAAAGAACCGATATTTCCAGATCCACCTGTTATTAATACTTTAGACATTATAGAACGCCTTTCTACTTTATCATGTTTTTTGTTCCAATATTATAAAAATTACTGTTGATAAACACAAAATCACATTCAAGCATCTGAATATTATTGTTTTTATTATAGTGATAACCAAAAATATCTAGAAAATAAAAATTATTTTCATAGAGTAATTCAATTGTTTTGTAAAAAGGGACAGAATCTTTGTAAAAAGATAAAAATTGCCCTTCAAATATAACAATTTTTATTTTTGTGCTCAGTAAATCTCGGGCTCCTTTTAGAACATTATATTCTGATCCTTGCGTATCAATTTTTAAAACATCAATTTCATTTACTAAATTCTCATTTTTGTACCATTCGTTTAACGTTATGCTTGGAGCCTCAATTTCATTCAACTTTTCAAAGTCATGAACTCTTGGACTATTAAATTCTTTATATAAATCAATTTCGGGTTTCAAAGAAGAATTTGTTGGTGAATATTCTGATGTATAAAATTTTGTTATCCCTGAATAGTCACCTATTACATAATCGTAAATAAAAATATTTTTCATATCATAGTATTTTTTCTTAAGTTCATTACTTAACCCAGGCGTCGGCTCGAATGAGAATATTTTAGAATTAGGAAATAGATTGATTATTACATCAATGGTCTGACCTGTATTTGCACCAACATCTAAAAATTTTAATTCTGCCTCTTTACAAAAAAATTTTGGTAAAATATTAAATGGTGAGGAATTGATTTTGCTGCGGAACCTTTGGAGAAAAATTCTTTCATAACCAAAGCCTTTAATTATTTTAACAAACAAATTAAATAGTTTTGACTTTATACTCATATTATGTCTTATTAATCACGTAATCGTAAACATATCCTACAGAATTTACTACATATTCAATGTCATCTTTAGAATATTTTGTACATAAAGGCAATGTCAAAATTCTGTTCATCAGCCATTCGGCATTGGGCAGTGAAACATCCGGGTATTTTTTCATATAATAGATATTCTTATGCACCGGGTAAAAATGAAGGTTGGTTCCGATATTTAAATGTCTCAACTCCTCCATAAATTTATCCCGATCGACTTCTTCATCCAGGATTTTAATCACGTAAACATGATTGGCCCACTTGCTGTCTGTAGTTTCAAATACCGGCGTTTGAATATAATCCAACGGGTTAAACAATTCATTGTAATGCCGGATCAATGCATTCCGTTTTTTAATCAATTCATCTCTTCTTCTCAACTGAGCCAGGCCTAAAGCTGCCTGGAGATCGGTGAGATTGAATTTATATCCAGGAACTATACATTGGACATGGGGACTGCCTCTCTCTTCCGAATACCGTTTCCAGGAATCCTTAGGTAAGCCGTGGTACGACCATATGCGGCATTGTTCTGCTAATTCATCATCATTAGTGGTAATCATACCGCCATCCCCGGTGGTAATATTTTTGGTGGCGTAAAAACTGAAACAGGACATTTTACCATAGGAGCCGACCATTTTGCCTTTGTAAGAGGAAAAAACCGCATGAGCAGCATCGTAAAGAATAGGAATGCCATATTTCTCCGATATCCCGGAAAACCAATCGATGTCTACCGGTAACCCGGACATATGAACCGGGATAATGGCTTTTATTCTTTCTCCATAACGGCGAATATATGTTTCCACATCATCGAGTTTAATATTTAAGGTATCTTTTTCAGCATCACAAAATAGAGGAATACCTCCCAATTGTTCCACAATATTGGCGGTGGACTGCCAGGTAATTGTCGGCACAATCACATAATCTCCCGGTTCGATCCCCAAAACTTTGGCTGCAACCAGTAATGCTGTAGTACAGGAGCTGGTGGCTATCGCATGTTTCACTCCGTGATATTCTGCAAATTCCTCCTCAAATCGCTTAACTTTGGGCCCCACACTGATCCAGCCGGTCTTTAGGCTGTCGATCACTTCATAAACTTCCTGTTCGGAAATATCCGGTATTGCCAGCGATAAGAAATCTTTTCTTATTTCCATAAAATTCACTTATAAAATTTTTTACAAATAGGCAGCATTCGCGTCTTTTTCAGAAAGAATCGGATGTTTTACCGGCCAGTAGATATTGACCTTCTGATCATCCCATTTCAAGGTCTTTTCATTCTCCAGGTCATAATACTCCGACATCTTATAGTGAAAAATACAATGATCGCTCAAAACCAGGTGCCCATTGCCAAAATTTGGGGGAACCAGGACTTGATAACGATTTTGATCCGAAAGGATGAATGATTGCCATTTTAAATATTGGGAAGACTTTTCCCGCATATCTACTACAACAAAGTATATTTTGCCGTACATGCACTGTATCAGTTTCCAGGTTTTGTTGTCATAGTGGATGCCCCGCAGGACATGTTTACCGGAGGTGGAGATTGCATCACGGACAAATACTATTGTTATTCCTTCG
>Ga0114923_10001522_pt1 | contig 16068 bp, 12 predicted proteins | sample SumtaG_FD_89578 | JGI IMG/M metagenome (GOLD analysis project Ga0114923, IMG submission 89578) | Deep subsurface microbial communities from Indian Ocean to uncover new lineages of life (NeLLi) - Sumatra_00157 metaG | ecosystem: Environmental > Aquatic > Marine > Oceanic > Sediment | place: near...
GCGATGAGCACACTGAAAAAGGCTATTCCACTGATGATGACGCCATAATAAAAAAGCAGGTTGAAAAAAGAATGCGAAAATATAACGCGATTAAGGACTATTTACCTGAACCAAGACTGGAGGGGGATGAAAATCCTGACATAATATTTGTCACATTCGGATCTAATAAAAAAATCCTAGAAGACGCAGCGCGAATTCTTCGAGATCAGGGTAAGAAAATCGCAATCCTGAATTTCACTTATCTCTGGCCTTTGAAAACAAAAACGCTGGAAAACCTGAAGGGACAGGAAGAAAAAATATTTGTGGTTGAGCAGAATTTTGGCGGGCAACTAGCGAAATTAATAAAAAGCCAGACCGGAATCAATTTCACAAACAGAATCCAGAGATATGACAGCAAACCATTTTATTTAGAGGACATTTTAGAAGCAGTCAAATGACAACAACCAGAGACTTCAATTCACCAATCCGGCCAACCTGGTGCGCAGGATGTGGAGATTTTGCTATTTGGAACGCGATAAAAAGCGCACTTGTCCAGCTTGATAGAGCGCCAACTGAGGCAGTTCTATGCTTTGACATTGGATGCAACGGAAATATGGCGGACAAAATCAACGCCTATGTTTTCAAAGGCCTGCACGGCCGGGTCATCCCAGTAGCAGTTGGGATAAAATTGGCCAATCAAAATCTCCCAGTGATTGCGATAGGCGGAGACGGCGGAATTCTTGATGAGGGAATAAATCATCTGATTCACACAATCCGCAGCAACTATGACATCACACTCATTCTTCACAATAATTGCGACTTTGGTCTAACAACAGGACAGGCAACACCAACCACACCCACAGGCCAGAAAATGAATTCGAGCGCACATGGAGTGGTAGAAGACAGGCTCAATCCAACTCAACTAGTCCTAGGACTTAATCCTTCATTTGTTGCAAAAGGATTCTCAGCAGACCAAACTCATCTCACTCAACTTACAGCCCAAGCGATTCAACACAAAGGTTTTAGCTACCTTGAAGTTCTTCAACATTGCCCAACATACAATAAATTCATGGACCAAGAGTGGTACAAAGAACGTGTCTACAAAGTCAAAGAAGACAACTCATATGACCCAACCAATCTTGAGAATGCATACAAACTCTCAAGCTATAATAATGATAAAATCCCCTTAGGAATTCTTTATCAGAATAAAGAATCTCTTCCCTTCATGCAAAGGATAGAAAACCAAGGAAGCAAAAAAAGTCTGCCCGGACTTATTAAACAATTTTCTTGAAATTAAAACACACGATGAAAAAATTTGCACTAGCTATAATTCTGCTTTTAGCCCTTCCACTAATTCTCGCGGGATGCACAAAAGATGGAGAAGTAGTTGACAACTCAGACGAAAACGGACAAAATTACGATGACCAATCTATTTTTGAAGGAACTATTTTGGGAAATACACAAATTGAAAAATTAGACTCAAACAAAACGTGCCAAGGTGCGTCTGGACAAAAAGCATGTCCAGCAAGTGGAGAAGAAATTGCTGTTCTAGAAACAAATTACGGAACAATCAAAATCAAGCTATTCCAAGACAAAGCCCCGAAAACTGTAGAAAACTTCAAAAAATTAACAAAAGAAAAATTCTATGACGGACTGACCTTTCATAGGATCATCCCAGGATTCATGATCCAAGGAGGCGATCCAGACGGAACCGGGTCTGGCGGTCCAGGCTACACAGTTGAGGCCGAAATCAATAGCGAACTCAGCCATATTGCAGGAGCACTTGCCACAGCCAGACAATCTGACGCTGTCAATCCAGAAAAACGCTCATCCGGCAGCCAATTCTACATAGTTCACGATGACACAGGCGCAAAAATGCTCGACGGCGAATACACAATTTTCGCTCAAGTGATCGAAGGGCAGAACATAGTGGACGCAATAGCCAGTGTCCAAACAGGAGCAATGGACAAACCAGAACAAGATGTCATTATCGAAAAAGTTTATTTGGAGAAATACAATTAGTTTATCTCAACAACTGGTAGGGTAATCTTCTCCGCCTCTTTAGTTTCTAAAACAAATTTCACAATCTTATTTTCTGTCAAATTTATGACCACAGCCGTTGCAGGCGCCGGATGTCCAGCATCATCCCTATACCTTATTGCAATTACTTTCCCTTGCTCAATCACACGGACATATTCATACTCATACAATTCCCCGTCCAATTTAACAAAAGTACCATTCTCAAATCCATAAAACTCATGATAATTAAAAAACAGAAAATCAGCATTTTTGCTAAATCTTGGGAACTCATACTCATCCCACTCACTAATTCCCTTTAGTTTAGTCCCTATTATTATCTCATTGCCCTCTAATTTAGCCATATAAATACCAGCATCATCCATGCCACCTTTTCGCAGCACTACGCTCTGCCTATTGTGCACATCATATTGGTAAGCCTGATAATCAGGATCAGATTCCAAAACATAATCATGGAATTCAGCCTCACCATATCCTAGACCCAGCTCATACTCTCTCAAGAAGAAATATTCATCTCCCATAGTGCTTCCCATGTAAAATCGATCTGACATATTGTCCCAATTCCCGATAAATAACCTTCTTGAGTCCTTCAAATACATTGTGGCTCCATTCTCAGTATCAAATATGTAATATCCATTCTGCATCCCTAAACCAGAATCAACCTGAGTACCACGCCCTGGCTCACAAAAACCATCATTGCATTTATTATAGTCAAACAAGTACAATCTATAAGCAAAATACCTAGAATTTGGTGCCCAGCCAGTAGTTTCAACCGCATATATTGCATTGATCCCTTCTTGACTGCTCTGCGGCAGAAGTAATTTCTGATAATTTTCTCCAAGCGTATCAATTATAGATATACCATTGTTTTCATTGAACAAAATCCACTTGCCATCAGGGGACAATAACTTAATCTCTTTCCCCGCAAAGTCAAAGTTTCGCATATCATTGCCCTGATTGTCCATGCTATATACAGTGTCACCACGCTGCCAGACAAAACGATCCTTCACATTTGAAACCGGAGGCTTATATGTCTCCACAGTGTCGTTACTATCAACACTATCAAACCATACAGATTCCAGGAATTTTCTTAGTAAATCTGATTCCTCACTTACAAATGGAATTTCCATGCCAGATTTCACATCCATATTCACAACAAGATATTGTCCCTTACTCTCAAGCGGGAATATAGCTCTCTCTATATTATTATCAACCAAAAGAACATAAGCTGTGCCTTCTCCAATCTGTATCTGAGTATAATTTTCTGGGATTGCAGAATCCATATCGTAGAGCTTCTGATGTGTCAAAGTGGCTATCACATAGTCATCCTCCAAAGAAACCACATAATCTTGATCACCATTCTCAGAAATCTCCCACTCACCAGGATATCTAAACCCAAATCCAAGTTCTTCATTATTGTATGTGAACCAACCCTCGTATTCATCTTCTGGAATAAGGCTAACCAACTCTGCTTCAATTTTCTCAGTCTCGCCTTCTTTTATCTTTACTGGAGTAAAGTAATCTTCATAATCCTCCTTCTGAATTCTAATGGAATAATTCCCAACTGGCATTTCCTGTTCAAAAGGAGTTTTGCCAAAAAATTCGCCATTTATGTAGAGGGTCGCGTCGTCAGGCTCAGAATTCACAGCAAGTACACCAGTCTCTTCAATCCCCACCAAATCGTTCACAGTTTCTTTCACACCTGGAAAAGAAAAATATGCCATGGTTCCACCAAGAGTGAACACGCAAAATATTGCCATAACAAAAGTCATGATACCCATTCGTCCAAGGAAAAATACGCGCTGCTTTTTTGGAGTCTCTGCTGGAACTTCTTTAGGGTCAGGCGCCTTGTCAGCTTGATAGGAATTCATAAGCCTCTTTTTCAAATTCAATTCAAAAGTTGAATCCTTTGGCTTTGGCCGTCCTAGTTGCTTTAACTTTTTTTCAATCATTTGTTCGTCCATTTTTAAGTTGGCATTTCCTTTCTTATATTTAAAAGCGCCCTTTTACAGGCTGATTTCACTGAGTCTTCGCTTCTACCTGTGATCATTGAGGTTTCTTTTATGCTATAACCATCTACATAGCGCAACACCACGACTTCTCTTTGTTCAGCCTTGAGTTCTGTTACGAACTTGCCCAACTTCTCAACCTCGACCTGGTCATTGATCCTTTCATCCAAATTTTCGTCTGTTGCAAACATTTCAAAACTATCTAAATTAATACTTGTTTTTGCTTTGGACCGATCATAAACTAAGTTTCTTGCAATTTTATAAAGCCAGGAACCAAATCGAAATCCTCTATGTTCATACTTTTGCAGATTACTTAAAGATTTTTCAAAAGTCTCACTGACTATATCTTCCGCGTCCTCATGATTTCCAACCAAATAGACCACGAACCCATAGAGCTTTGGGAAATACAAATCGTATAGCTTTGCAAAAGCACCTATGTCTTTTTTGGCATTCTCCACAAGAGCCATTTCTTGCTCTAGGGACAAATTTTTGATCATATAAACAGCTTATAAGCAATTCACTGAAATTTCAATAGTGTTATATAGAAATAACGGAGTTTAAGGGAAAAAGTGGCGAAAGAAAGTGAGATATCCTATCCCAACTCACTACGATAACGTAACCGATCGGGGACATTATCGTAATGTGATCAGAATGCTAGTAGTGCAAACAACAGGGACAAAACGATTGATATAAGTACAAATAGACAAGTAATCCAGTCTCTCGTATGCTCACTTTCCGCCATAAACTATAAAGTACAATTGGACGATCGTCCAATCTTGCTCTAACGAATTTTGAAGTATCAGTATCATTACTGTAATATTCAAGTATGAAAATCTATACAAAAAATGGCGACAATGGGAAAACTTCGCTTTTTGGTGGAAGGCGAGTGAGCAAGTCGATTGTGCGTTTGGAAGTAATAGGATGCATTGATGAATTGAATGCTTTGCTCGGATTGATAAATGCGAAAACTAAAGAATTGCCTGAAATTCAGCGCATTCAATCCGAACTTCTGCAAATTGGAGCTGATATTGCAACGCCTTATTCAGTTCGCTCATCTTTTCAAAAGAGTATTCAGAGATTGTCCAGCAAAGAGGTACAAGTGCTTGAGAAAGAGATTGATAAGTTTGAGAAAGAATTGCCAAAACTCACACATTTTATTCTGCCGGGAGGACATGAAATCGCCTCAATTCTCCAATTTGCAAGAGCGGTAGCCAGAAGAGCAGAGCGAAATGCAGTTCGACTGGAAAAAGGCGCAAAGGTCAATCCAAATGTCTTGAAATACTTGAATAGATTGAGTGATTGGCTTTTTGTAGCGGCAAGATGGATCAATTTCAAAACAAAAACGGAGGAAATAATCTGGAAGTGATCTCCAGCGCTTTATCTCTTTGCAGAAATACTATAGAATTTAGCTATATTTAAATACTGAAAAACTGTGTTTAGAAAACAACCCGAAACAAACGAAAGACAGGAAGGTGCCGACAAAAAATCAACCAAAAAAAATGAAGGCGCGGACAAAACTAGGCCAGATGCTGATCCTCATGTAGTCGAAACTTTGGAGAGAACAACACATCGCCCAGGCCAAGCTAGCCAGGCATTAGAGATGCTTGCACAAGAAAGTGGTGATAAATATCCTGAAGGCAATTATGAAATACCTGGACATGTCTTTGAAAACCTTGAACAAGATTTCGCCCAAAGATCGGAAGAACATGTATCCCAACCGCCTCCTGAAAAGCGTGATCCAATCGACAAACTGCTTGATAACTACGCAGACACCTTAAGGCAACAAGGGATTGCTCAACCAGAGCAAATAGTTGATTTATACGGAAAGGATATAAGAGAAGAGATCGAAAACAATAACATTCTCATGGATCAAGTAAATGAACGCCTTCAAGAAAACCCTAGTCTAAGAAAATATTATAATGGCATCATAACAAAATTTTTAGTTTCTTTAGCTATATCCGCGGTTATCCCTGCAGTGACTGGACAACTTATTTTTCTTGCACCAGCGCTTCTTTGGCAAGCAGTTAGCCTCCAAGCCCAACTTAGTCCAGAAGCCAGAGAAAAATTTAAAAAACAAATTGAACTACAAAAACAACGGCAATTACAAGCTCCTGCTCAAAGTGTACGCAAAGAACTAGAAGGAACATTGCAACAACTTGATGACGAAATGAAAAAGAAATCTCCTGAATTAACAAAAGGACTACCCGAAGGCGCTTTAGAACATATGAAAAGAAAGAATAGAGAACTCGCTGCATATCTTTATGGAAAACTTGGCTTTAACGACAGAGAAATCAAAGACATGTTGCAGGATTACTCACGAGAAGACCAAAAACAATCAATACCAGGTGGCAAACAAGCTAAGCAACCCACTTCCTTAGCAGCATAATTATATTAACACTAGTGCTACCCCAAAGAATCCTCTATAATAATTCAGCGGCCGTTTAGCGGCAGTAAGTTATTTCAAGAAGGCGAAACACTAGACTTTAGGCTAGTGTTGAAGCCGGGATTGAATGCTACCGGAGGTAACAGTGCGAGACAGATACTCCGGATTTCAGTCCGGAGTTTTTTATTTGCGCATATCATACGATGACCTGTCCATGCCAAGAATAGCAAATCCTGAAAATTTAAACCCGGAAAAACAAGAAACGCTTCGAAAAAAAGCAGAGTCTAAAAGGCGTGATGAACTATCTGCCATGGCTGAGGCTGACCGCAAGGCGAGAATTGCACAGCAGCTTCAAAAGGCAACAGATAGGGCAGAACAGGCAAGAGAACAAACTAGGACCCAGACACAAACTCCGCAAACTCCAGAAAAAGCCCAGCAGAAAAAACCAAGTCGGCATCTATTCAATCGGATCGCCGAGCTCATGCTTCAAGAACAACAGAAAGAACTAACGCAAGAAAAACCCGAGGTAGAATTAGAAACAGTAACAAGAAAAACTGAGACTTCAATGCGAGCTCTAAATTTTCTTATGAACAAAGAAAGTATCCTAGAGGGGCAGCAAAAAGAAACGATCAGAGACAATATGAGAGATCGACTAGAAGCACAAATGAGCCTAGTGCTCGCAAGAAATGCAATAGTGAACAATCCGAAATTCCCGCCTGAGATGAAAAAACAGGCGCTTGTGGTAGTCAACACACTTATTTCTCAAAACGATCAAGAATACAAAGTAAACCGCCAGCAAATACAGCAACTAGAAGGTACCATTCAGACAAAATTCCCAGATGGCTTAAGCTCAGACAGAGCAGAACTAGAAGAGCAGAGAAAAAAGGTCAAAGACAAAGAAGAGGACCAAAAAGGCGAAAAGAAAAAACCAACAAAAATTGAGCAGCAGAAGCAACTTAGAGCGAAGAGAGTTTCAAATTATAGGGACCTCAAGAAGCTCGAAAGCCGCATTGAAGAATTAAAACAAAAGAAAGACAAGGCAACAGTCGAGCAAGAAGAATTAGCCGAATTAGAAAGACAAAGAGAATCTATCCTTCTTGAGCAGTTCCAGGTTCTATCAAAAACCGAAATTATTGACACCATAACAGGCGAAACTGAGAAAAAAATACTTGACAGCCTAACTGATAGTGAATTTATGGGCCAAATCTTGAAAGACGGCAATGGCATTCTTCTCAAGTCAGAAAAGCAAAGACTAAAAAAATTGCAGAGTTTTCTTCAAACTACAGAAGGACAAAAACAAATAAGCGTACTCAAACAAACTATAGATTCTGGAGAAGACCAAGATGTAGCACTTGAAATCATACGTCAAAGCCCAGAGCTCCAGCAAGCACTAGAGAGCCTAGCACATCCGGAAACCGGTGGCAGAGTAGAATTGTTACTTCAAGAAAGGGAAGCGCCAGAAGAGCTACAAAGGCTCTCTCTAAATGAAATGGCACAAGAATTTGCAGATTACGAATACTGGCGCCTCCACGGCCCAATTGAACAAAGAATTGCAGCTGTAGAAGAAGAATTCATGGCAAAGATTCTCACACTAAATGTCGAAGATATGACCGACCTGGATCTATATCTCACCCTAGAAAGATATGGCCTAGCTGAAGTAGGCTTTAATGGAAAAACAAACATGGTGAATACGAAAATTAGAAGAGATTTTGATCTTGGGCCTGTTGAAAACACTAGAAATATTCTAGATAGGCAAGTAAAGAAGAACGAAATTCGAAGCCAGATCAATGACATGATCCAAAGAGCAGAGCATATCAGAAGACAGCACCAAACCGGCTGGGAAATAGTTGGGTATGACTCTGACAAACAATTTGAGACCCAACAAAGGCGCCATGAACAACTAATTCAAGACGTACAAGTAGATCTAGCCAGAAATTTTGCACGAATAAATACAGCATCTGAACAATTTGGTGTTAGTCCAAATGCAAACTTCCTGCAAGAGCTTTTCGACAATGGAACAATTGACTTGCAAACCACGCCAACAGGACTTTCAATTGTAGTAAATTCATACAACGTTGGCCTCAATCAGGAAAGAAGCCTATACGATCTATTGAGAGTTCTAGGCCATCAAGATCAAGCAGCAGAACAGGCTCTCTCCCAGGGACTTGGAGTCACACTAACAGCGCAAGCTCTAACACAATTTCAAAATTCAATAGAAGGCGGCCAATACAACGGTCTAACAGAGACCGAACTCCCAACAGTAAATATCATTGTACTTCCCAATGATCCAACACAAAGGCACATGCTAGCTCATATTCAAAGACACGAGACAACAGATTATCTTATTGAAGCATTTGACACTGCCGATCTAGAAATAAACCAAAATGAACAGGAAGAATTCCGAGCTCTCCGAGAACTAACTTCCAGGATCACAGACCATACAGTTGCAGCAAGTCATGACAATGGGAGTCTCATCCCACTATACCTTGACGATCTATACCTTGAAGGAGCACGCGAATTTCAACCTGAAAAACAAACAAATCAAGAAGCTCTTTTCAATTTGGTTCGCGCAACTGAAGCAATCATCTTCAACAAAGTCACAAGCATAGAAGATTACCAAACCCGAGATCTTCAAGAAGAACTTTTAAGAGGGCAAGTTGCAGCAAGGCTTCGAGAAAAAATCAGGAACAAAATGCTAGCAAGAGCCCAAGAGCCAGTACCACTTGCTACAATAATGGATCAGATAACAACCGAACTTCTGCAAGAACACACAATGCAAGTAGAATACGACAAGCTAGTGAGAGGATATCAAAGCATGTTCAATCCAATTGACTATCAAAGAAGACATATTCCAGCAAGAGAATTTCACAACTACTATATGTTCTCTTCTACAAAAAATGGCACCCCAGGTGGGAAATCATTCATCGGTGTGCAAGACACCACCAACAGATCAAACAAAGGTGTCAGAGGCGCCAAAGCCACTTCTCAATTTGAAGGAGCTGATGTTCCACCATTTTATGGCCCACCTGGAGAAGCTGCAATTAACTCTCAATGGGAATTTGAAGACAGGAGCACCGGCCTTATACCTGCCACTGTTGTGATACCAGGCTTGAGACATATTCCAATTGTGCGAGATATTTTTATGAAAATTCCTTTACCCACTCCTTTGACTAGAACTTATCTATTCAAAAGAGCGACTTCTGCAAGGTTTATGAGAAGTTTTGATCCGTATTTGAGAAAAGCTGGAAAAATGGAGCTTGTACATGAAGATCTTGGCGCAAATCCAGCAAAAATTGCAGCACTCATCAGTCCCGAGCTGGAACATAGGATGAAAGCATTTGCTCCAGGTTATCTCTCAGCTCACAAAATTTCAGAAGGAAGAGAATTTAGCCCAGTCAGCATGAATCTTGGGGTTATGGAACATTTGTATAATAAAGGTCCAGGCTGGCTAAACATGCTTGGAGTAGAAGATGGGATGATTGATCCAAAGGACATGCAAAGATATATCGGTGCTATGGTAGGTGTAACGCATGAATTTGATGGACAACAATACAGAGCAAAATTTGATCACAATAGCTTGAGGCGTACTACAAAGATTGAAAATTCGAACCTAGATGACTTGCTAAGAGAAGACCCCGAAGACGCAGAAAAAGCAAAGGGCACATTTAAAAAACACATGGCAAGAGATAAGAATAGTCAAATTTACCGCTTTGAATACGATGGGAAACGTTACCGCCCTACAGAAGGCATGATGTCAAGTATTAGAAATGACCTACTTAGAAGAGGAGCTTCAAAAAGACAAAAGGAGGTTTCAAAATTCTTTAAAGAAAACGCTAGAAGAAGTGATCTACCTTCTTCAACTGGAAATGTCTTCTTGTGGGAAAGAAATATTGGGAAAAACTACAGAAATTATCTAAAGCATAGAGACGGATACTTAGGCCTTGCTACTTTGGAGCTTGAAAGTAAACACTTTGCTGCAGACAAAGAACGAGGTGAGCATTACTCACTATTTGAACTTGTGAATTTGATGCATATTGGAGACCAGGCTATTGATTACGATGGTAAGGCTTGGAAAACTGCTGACAGAGACATGACATTAACTATTGTAGAAAATGGAAAAAAAAAGAAAGTAAAAGTATTCAAGGGAGAAAATTTGCGTGATGCGCAAGGAAATCTTATTCCTGCTGGTGTGGAGCTACTAAGAGACGACAAAAGAAATTTCATTATAAAAGACGGCCAACTCCAGGCAAATCTATCTCACGCTGCCACCTATGGTCTTTGGGGTAGACTTGTTGGAGACTATGAAAATCCTCATTTAAGATACATCAGATTGAATTCCAGAGAAGGAATGGATTTTGCTACAGATATGTTTGGCGCTGATATTGACGATGGTTTTAGAGATAAAGACAATATCCTTCTGAGAATAGATGGAATCACAGAAGCTCTTCATCAGATGAATATAAATAAAATTGACAAGTTCATGGAAGAGGGTGTACCACCTGATAAAAGATATGATATGGAGATGATGGGAATTGAAGTCCCAGCTGCAAATGGCGAAATTAATAAACTTACAACTCCTCTAATTAAATTTGAAGAAGGCATGTTCACTGAAGAAGGGGCAGGTGGAGGAACTGCAACACGGGATTTTATGAAAAAACTTGAAGACAGTCTTTCTGAAGCTGCAAAATACCGCGATGATCTTAAATCAGTATTAAAGGGTTTAAAAGATGAGGGATTTTTCGCCAGAAATGATGTTACAAGATACGAGGCAAGTCAGAGACTGGAATACATATTGAGTGGACTTCTTGGACAAACCAGAACAGGATTTGATCCACTCTTTAAATCCATAGTACGTTTCGACGACGACCCATCCTGGTCCCACCCATTTCGAAGAGAGCAGGAAGCAATCGACGCGATCAGCGACGAACAAAAAGACTACGTAATCAGGACTCTAAGACACGGCTTTGAAGGCGGAGTGAAATTCAGATATGAAAAAGGACAAAATTTCCTATTTCAATGGCAAAAGGTTCTGACAAAAACCAGCCAATATGAACGTACAGCATACGCTGCCTTTGCTCACTACAAGGGGACAGCAAAAATGGTCACACGTGTGACAAACCTTGCTATGGTGGCGAGCGTTCTGGGTATGGCCCTGCCAACAACTGCACCTGTACTTGCCTGGATGTTTGTGGGTTCACTTGCAGCTAGAAAGATGTTCAAGCCTTGGGCTCAAAAAGAAGAAAGAAGATGGCTTGCTAGAAGAATAAAAGCACTTGAAAGGCAGCAAGCCATAGAACAGCTAGATTCTGTATTTGCAAAAGCCATGGAAGGCGGAGTTCCTACAGAATACGAGATCAAAAGAATGTTTCATACTTGCGAGAGAATGATTTGGTGGCTTGAGGAACTTGGCACTACAAAAGAGGCGGACGACTGGTATCCATGGGACGACAAGGTGATCGGTGGATGGGACAGCCTGATGACAGCCATACAAGAAAAGTCACAGCAACTAGCTCAAGCATAAATTATTAACTAAAATTAAAAGAGCAAAAAAATGATTTTTAACGAAAACAGCTTAAGAATAATTGCAGAGAGCTTTGGTTGGCCTGAGCCAGAAATTCGGACATTTATTGGAGTTCACACAAAAAAAATCTATGACGTCACTGCAAAGGAAACTTTTGCTTATCTTGCTGAGCATGACCCTGAGAAAATGCAGGAACTGAATGATCTTCTGGAATCTGACAATCAGGAGGATCAAATCCGTGGCTTCAAAGCCTCCCAAGATCAAGTCAAACTCCTGATAACAACTTATCCAGACCTTCAGGACAAAATTGACAAAATCATCAAAGAATTTGAAACCGAGATACTCTTTAACTACCTACAAGATGGCCCAACTGACGGAATTTTGAAACTACTTGATTATATAAAGGAACATGTGCAAAAAATTGATAAATACCTGGAAATTTTGGAGATTGCGCAAAAGAGAGCAGGAAAAAGCCAGGTTGAAGCCGTTTTGAATAGTCAGTAAGCAGACTTTTGGGAACTCTGCTAATTTTTCCGAAAATAGAATGGAAATAATCCACAAAAACGCACAAAACCCAATATTTTTCTTGCATTTCCCCACAAAGTATCTCATAATGAAAAAGTATAAAATTGCTCGGGGATTATATATTTGAAATGGTAAAAACTAAACAAACAACAGAAGCAGAGAATGCACTACAAAATCTTGTAAAAGGATCTTTGCCCAGCACCTTGAATAAATTTGAGAATCCAGTGATCAAAGGGCACAAATTATCGAATGAATACTTAGTTGAACTAGTAAAAGCCATGAAAAAAAAAGAGGGTATTGCTGATAAATCCATCATAGATGCCATATTAAAGCTTGACAAACTCGCAGAGAAAGAAAGTCTGACAAATGAAGTTCTTAAGAATTATTTAAAGCAATAACATGAGTACACCGGTAACATCATATGCATTTCCTGGTAGAGGAGGCCGCTCTATTTCAACTGAAGATGCAGTTGTAACCGCCTTTGAGGGAGCACAAACTACTGTTGAAGCTACACCTGGAGTAACTGAAGCTCAGGAAAACGCCGCAAAATTTGCAGCTCAGATACAGGATCTTCCTTATATGAAAACGATTATGCAAGAAGTTGTCGCCCAAGCTGGAGAAAAAGCTACAAGTGACAAAGAGAAAGAGAAAGACCAAGACAAAATTGTTTCTGCTGCTACACTTGAAAGTTTGACAGGCACGATCGATCCAGCTAATCCCTCTGAGATTGACAGTATAAGCAAGTTAAAAAAGGAGCTTGCCGGTGAAACGAAACTGCGAGGCGATGATAAAAAAGTGGAAACCGTCTTAAGCAAAATGGAAGCACAACTCAAAGCAGATGCTAAAAATGATATCCTCAAAACAGGGCCTGAAACTACTACAGTCCGCTTAGGAAATCTTCGAACCAAGCTGGATCAATATGTAAACAAGGGCTTTATGACACCCGAACAGGCCGGACAAATGCTAGTCGATGCTGCACAAGCTCAACAAACCAAAATCAATCAAGTAGCAACACAATACGAAGGTGGAACACTATCAGAAGCAGATGCTTTGATGATGACAGATGGATATAATGCTGAAATTCGAACCCAAGTAGAAGATAGAATAAAGGCACATGCCAAAGTACAAGGGCCTGTCAAAACTGCAATCACAAAAGGAAAACAAATTATGCGAGCTCGAATGAGCCAACGAAGTGATAGCTTATCCCCTACGAAAACTGCTGATTTACCAAAATTAATTCCAAATTGGAACGAATTTAGTGCTCTAGAGCAAGAAGTAATTACACAAGAATTAACGACAACTGAAAGTGAAGATACAGACACCCTTGATAAAGCAAAGAACTTTCGAGAGAACGTTGGAGTAAAATCAACAGGCAATGAATCATTATTGTCTGCTTTATCAAAAGACATTGATAAACTTCCTATGCCCTCTGAAGATTACCGTGTTGCACTCAAATCAGGATTAGGTCATATAGAAAATATTAGTAATCTCAAAGTTCGAGAACTGAATGAAAAAATTAAGACTGCAGAAATGAAAAGGGACGAAACATCAAGGAAACAATTCTATGCCAAGATGAAGAAATACGGCCTCCTAATAGGAGCAGGAGCATTGATATTTGGATTAGGTGGAGGGGCTATCTTGTCACCTATATCTGCATCAGGTACAGGCTTACTCGGATTCGGCATTGGAGCTGTAGGGGGCGGTATTGGAGGATATCTTGCAGGGGATGCCATGAATAAAAAATTTGGATGGCTCAGATCACTTGAAGTTCAGCAGCTTGAGGAAAAACGAGCAGAAATGAATAGACAAATTGGCGAAATAAGACTAGAAGAGAGCGTATTACGACTTCAAAGAGGTGCAAAAGCTTCTGAAATTGCAATAGAGGCAATCACTGCCTCAACAGGACGAGAGAAATCAGAAGTTCAAGATCTTGTTGAAACATACACCGGGACTAAAAACTATGATTCCCTATTAGAAATATTACAGCAATCTAGCCCAGTTAATTATGCTAGCGCTGCTTAATTTGATCGATTAAATATAGATTAATATGGACAAACAAGAACAAAAAAAATTTTATATAGATCCGAATATTCTAGCAATTCTCTATAATCTGGAACTTGAAATTGATGTTGAGGAGGCTTATATAAATTACACAGATGGACTACAAAAAGTAATTAATCAAGGAGTTAGTGCTTACATCAAGGAAAAAGGTTTACCAGAAGAGGACAGGAAAGAACTTGTTGAACTCTATAACGAAATCATGAATCCGGAAAACGTAGAGCCCGACCAAGAAAAAGCAAAGAGATTGCAGGAGCTTATGCAAGATCCACAGCTTCAACAGCGGTTAGAGATGCTAATCAATGAATTTAACAAAATTGTATACAGTCAGAAAGTTCCTTCTTTAGATCAAGAGGCAAAGAATCAGCTCAATCAATATATCAAATCCATGGAAAAGGCAAATAAGCAAAATCTTGAAATTGCCTTGAGTGTGAATAAAGTACTTGATGTCATAAAGACTAAAGAACGGAATCTAAAAAGCGGCACAACATCCAATCAACCAGAAATACCTCAGATAAATCTTTCTCAAACCGATTCTACGAGTGTTCCGATAGAAACACCTGCCGCTGCACCAGAGCCTAAACCAATCGAAATCTCTGAACAGAAGATTCCTGAAGTACAAACTACTCAGCAGCCTACACAACCTGTTCCTGCACCCACCACTGCAGGTCCATCAACAAACCCTACGCCGCAACAGCAAATGAAATAACGAAGGGGAATTAAACTATAACCTTAATGTCATCATCATCTTCTTCTTGTGGAGTGTCAGTCACATCTGGAGTAGACGCGTCTGGAGTACGGGTGTCCGGGGTAGGGACATTTTCCGCAACAGGCTCTTCCTTAGGTTTAGCCTTCTTCTTCACATCCTCACCAATCTCCTCCAACAACTTTATATACTCCTCATCAGCTTTTTCCAGTTCATCCTTTTGCTTATGAATGAAGTCAATTATCTCCTTCTTTTGCGCATCTGTGAGATTTTTCTTCACCCGATCAATTATATCCCTCTCAAGCTTTTGTGTAGCCTCATCAAACTTCTTCCAAAATTCATCAAAATCCACCTCAGAATTCTCCTTGGTCCACTTCACATATTCCTCAATTCTTTCAGCGGTTATCTTGTCCGCATCCTCAATAAACTTCGCAAATTTATCAAGCTCAGCATCATCGTCAACCTTTTCTTCAACATAGATGATAAACATTGTGCCGAATTTATGATTAAGCGTATCAGAAAGCTCTTTCATAATTTTTGCAATATTCTCTTCTTTTTCGCCTGAAACTTGCAGGATTTTTTCTATTAGGGCAATGTTGATCATTTTATTTTTATAATTTGTATAAAAAGATTAAGATTTAATTCGTAACTACTCGTATCCCACTTGTTGAGCAGTTGCATTGAGCCATTTTCTTCTCTGATCAAGTCCCTCTCTAGCAATCCTCAATTCCGCTTCTGTAATTTCATCAGCGTCCCACATCTTGCCAGCCATTTCCCTATCTTCATATTCTTTCAAAGGCACAGTAGATCGCTCTGGAAACATTGTTCTATATTTTCGAATAGGCCCTAA
>Ga0114923_10001523_pt1 | contig 16056 bp, 18 predicted proteins | sample SumtaG_FD_89578 | JGI IMG/M metagenome (GOLD analysis project Ga0114923, IMG submission 89578) | Deep subsurface microbial communities from Indian Ocean to uncover new lineages of life (NeLLi) - Sumatra_00157 metaG | ecosystem: Environmental > Aquatic > Marine > Oceanic > Sediment | place: near...
AATTTCATGAAAAAAATCCATATCCATTTGTAATGCGCTTATAAATCCATATTGAGCAGCATGATTCGTTCCAGCAACAGTATATTGATGAAATTACTCCATTAAACTTATTATTTGTTTTGATGCAACAGCATACCCTAATCTAAATCCTGTTGCAGAAAATGTTTTAGACATTGCATTTACAGTAATGGTTCGTTCAAATAGTCCATTTAAAGAAGCAGGGCTAATATGTTTCAATCCTTCATAAATATAATGTTCATAGACTTCATCTGAAATTAAGTATAAATCATTTTCAATTACTAAATCGATAATTTCTTTTAATTCTTTTAAATTTAGAGCATACCCCGTAGGATTATTTGGAGAGTTAATGAGAATTGCCTTTGTTTTTTTGGTGATTGCATTTCGTATCCCTTCAATATTTGGGCTAAAGTCTTGATTTCTTTCAACTTCTACTACCTTCACATCAAAGAATAGAGCACAGTAAAAGTAGGATACAAAATTCGGGGATAAAATAATTAACTCATCCCCCAGATTAAAAATTGAAGCATAGGCCAATGTAAGAGCTTGTGACCCTCCATTAGTCACTATAATATTCTCTCTCCAATCCACATTGATTTTATTAAAATTGGATAACTTTTTTCCTATTAATTCTAATAATACGGGTACTCCTCTTGTTGGGGCATACATTGTAACATTTTCATTTAAAGCTTTGATATTTCCTTGAATTACCACCTCAGGAGTATTAAAATCTGGCTGTCCAATCCCAAGACTAATAACATCGGATCGCCCAGCTGCAAGATCAAATAATTCTCTAATTGCTGATTTAGGGGCTTTTGACACTCTTTTAGAAATTTCCTTCATATTTAATTCGCTTCTCTTACGTTTTAATAAGTCTATGTAATAGAGATAAAAAGATACAGAAAAGAGTATTTTTATCTTATTAAAACTTTTTAAATCTTCACTTTATGATTATTTAAAATCTGATTTACTAAGAGATTGAATGCTTCCTCTATATTTTCTCCTACTTTCGCGCTAGTTTCAATAAAGTGGCTTGCCTTAATTTTTCTTGCTAATTCCTTACCTCTCTCTATAGTCACTACTCTCTGTTCTTCTAAATCACTTTTGTTCCCAATCACTACAAATGCCCCTTTTTTTTTAACATATTTTTTAAAGTCTCTTAGCCATTTGGAATCTATACTTTCTAATGTGTTATACCGAGTAATATCATAAACAAGCAGAGCTCCCTCACATCCTTGAAAGTACATGCTTCGGACGACTCTATACTTTTCTTGACCTGCGAGGTCCCACATTATTAGTCTTACTTTTACACCATCTAAACTGACATCTTTTCGAACGATGTTGGCGCCAAGAGTTGGTTTGTAGTCATCCTGGAAGCCCTCTTCAATAAATTGGTTTATCAATGAAGTTTTACCTACTGCTGCATCACCAAGAATTGTGATCTTAAAAACAAATTCTCGTTCGAGTGAATTGGTTTCTTCTAAACTCATTTTGCAATTTAATATTTGTCTTATGTCTATATAATACTTTTTTTCATGTTTTAAAAATATTTAAAAGATTTCTTAAATAACAATATAAAATTCGTGCTTAGGTTATTTAATACTTTTTTCAATTTTTAATTGCAAGATGAAATTATTATGGTTTGGATCGTTTACATCCTCTTCATTTTTCTCATAAACAACCTGGTATTCTGATGGTTGTGATTTTTCTAAAGAATGTATCAGGAATCCTTTAAACATCTCACACGGAATTCCAATCTCAGAACAAAAAATGCATTTTTGAATTTGGATTGTTATTTGATTATTATTATTCTTAATAATTTCAACTTTCCAATCTGTTGTTATTGAAATATTTATATCTTTAATTATCTCTTCAAAACTTAAGCCAAAAGGAAAAAGACAAAATGAAAATTTCTTTCCAATCTCAAAAAGAAGAATATTTGAATCAAATAGTAAACAATTCTGAGCAGAAATAATTTTCTTAAAAGAAAACATATCTAAAGTCCCATTAGGATCTTCTTCTCTTATATCTTTCAAATGTAGCATTTCTGCCTCCCGTAAAATAGATTTCATTCCATCATAATCAAGTATATCATGATATGCTTGAAGTAATGCCGTTAAAACCTTATTTTTTACAAAACCCTTATATTCTCCGATCATCTGATATGTTTTCTAACCCATTCTTATATATTTATCCTTTTTTTTAAAGCTCATCAATTTTAACTCCACTTTTACCTAATACAACAGAAACTAAATTTTTAAATGCTTTTTCCACGTTTTCTCCGTATTTTGCACTAGTTTCAATAAAATCTGCTGCGTTAATTTCTTGAGATAATTTTCGCCCCTCTTCTGATGATACTTTGATTGATTCTTTTAAATCTAATTTATTTCCAATTAAGATATAAACTCCGTCTGGTCTCCCATATTCTCTAAAATCTTTTATCCATTTTGATAATATTCGTTTAAATGTAGAATATCGTGTTATATCATAAACGAGTAAGGCTCCTGCACATCCTTGAAAAAACATTTTACGAGTTAATTCATATTTTTCTTGACCTGCTAAATCCCATAGGAGTAAACGGATTTCTGAATTATTTTCTTCAAATCGAATATCTTTTGTTAATATATTCACGCCGAGCGTGGGAGAATAATTTTCGGTAAATGAATCAGTTATATATTTATTGATTAAAGAAGTCTTTCCTACTGCGGGGTCTCCTAATACAGTTAATTTTAAAGCCCATTTCCTATTTGTATCTGACATTTCAAATTCCTTCTTTTTTATAAATTTAAGAGTGATAAACCAGTTTGAGAGTCAATAGCACGATTTATTTTCTGATCAATTTCATAAATACTTACTTCAGCTGTGATCGAGACCTTGCTAGGTTTACCCAAATGCCCACCAATTACGGAATAATCGCTTCTTCCTACAGATATATGAAGATGAATTATTGGTTCTCCATTTTTATATGAAATGCTTCCTATACAGGATACTAATTCAACGTTTTCATTAAAAGTTTTCATTTCGTACTCATTCGAGTCAAGATTGTAATATCCAAGTGTAAATTGTTTAAGTGCTCCTATGGCATTAATAAAGCCAGATTCAATTTCATAATCTTTAACTAATTTTAGGAGGGAATCAAGTAAATCATCATTTGGTTCAAGTTTCACCACAATTATTCTTTTAATATTTGTTTTAAGATCCTTCAACTTTTTTCCTTTTATACCTTTTAATTATCTTTTCTGATTATCAATTATCTGGTTTTACTTCTATTCCTTGGTTTTTAAAGACTCTCTCAACCAATCTTTTAAATGCATCTTCAACATTTTCTCCATATTTGGCACTGGTTTCGATAAAATCAGTAGCTTCAAGTTTGTTAGCAAGTTCCTTCCCTTTTTCAGTGGCTATTATCCTAGAATCTTTCAGATCTATCTTATTCCCTATTAAAATATAAGCTGGATCAATTTCACCATACTCTTTCAAATCTTTTAACCATTTGGCCTCAATGCTTTGAAAAGTAGAATGTCTGGTAATGTCATAAACAAAAAGTGCCCCAAAAACTCCTTGGAAGAACATTTTTCTACTTAAATCGTAACGATCTTGTCCAGCAATATCCCAAAGAACTAAACGAATTTGAGTGTTTGCATTTTCTAATTCGATTTCCTTTACGGTAATGCTAACGCCCAAAGTTGGCTTGTAGTCCTCTCTAAATTGCTGTTCAGTATACATATTTATTAGAGATGTCTTACCAACCCCTGCATCACCTAGAAGAGCAAGTTTTAGCACAATAGTTTTTACATTTTCTCCAGACACAGTAAATCACAAAATCCATTTTTATTTTTTATAGATAAGATATATTTATATTTTTTATATTTGAGCTAATTTAGAAATTTATAAATAACATCATATTTTCATCATTTCATAACGATAAATTAATTATTGGGGAATTTTATAACCTTTAATAGTAAAGCAGAAAGTGAATAAGTATGCCTGAAAAAGTTGTAATCTCAGATGTAGAATTGGTATTATCTCAACCAGCACAAGTTGATATGGAATGGGTTGGCAATGATGAGCTAATTAATCAATTAAAAGCCGCCTGGATGATTGTAGACAAGGAAGATTTACCTTTAAATCCCCGGATTCTTGGTAAACCTGGAGTAGGGAAAACAACTCTAGCTTATGCGGCAGGAAGGCGATTGAAAAAAGATGTATTTATATTCCAATGTACAATGGATACACGTCCAGAAGATCTATTGATTAGCCCCGTTATTGCATCAAACAATACGATAGCGTATGTAGCAAGTTCCTTGGTAACCGCAATGATCAAAGGAGGTGTTTGCTTATTAGATGAAGGAAATAGAATGAGTGAGAAAAGTTGGGCATCTCTAGCACCTCTAATGGATAAGAGAAGATATGTTGAGAGTATTATAGCAGGAATCCGAATTTACGCTCATCCTGAGTTTCGTTTAAGTGTTACCATGAATAGTGATAGTAGCACTTATGAAATTCCAGAATATATCCAATCTCGGCTACAACCTAAAATTTTTATAGATTTTCCAAATAAGTTAGATGAGCTTAAAATTCTAAAATATAATTTACCGTTTGCCTCAGAAGAAATACTTGAATACTGTGTGAATTTTCTTCAAAATGCACATATTCACGATGAACCCTATACTGTGAGGGATGGGATCAACATTTTAAGGTTTTATATTAAAACAAGATCCTCAAGAAAAGAAAATGAAAAAGAGATTGAGAATGAAGCATTTGAAAAAGTTATTTTTCAGGTTCTAGAAGAAGCTGCTCTTAAATATTTGCCTGGGAAGTATGAAGAATTTTTAAAGACTCAAAAGTTGCCAGTTACTTTTAGACTATTGAAAGATTTCCCAGATGATGAAGTGGAGAAGGATGAATATTGAATACCTTTCACTATAAAAACTTATAAAAGAAAATAATAGATTTCTATGGATAATAATCCCTATATTCGATTTAAGAACATTTATGTTATTCCTACATTTCATTCGAGAATAGAGTTCGCAAAATTAGTTAGAAAGGCTTTATTTAACGTATTCCCTGACGTTATAGCGATTGAATTGCCTGGCAATATAAGAGAAGAAATATTAGAATCCGTTGAAAGATTACCATATTTATCTTTAATTGGATATGCGGATACGTTAAATCCTGAAAAATTGAACTTTATCCCAATAGATCCAGGAGATTCAATTATTGAAGGCATAAGATTAGGTCTGGAATTTAATACTCAAATTGAATTCATCGATCTTTCCGTAACTGAATATGTCCCCCCACCAGTTAAGCTTCCTGATGATTATGCGATAAACCAAATTGGATTATCACAATTTTATCAAAAGGTTTCAGAATACTTTGACGAGAATTATATGAACCGCAAATTAAAACTCAGAGATAAAGTAAACTTAGAAGAATTCCTCAATAATAGTGGTAATCAGGAAAAAGAATATAATTTTGCTGAAAAAGACGTATTAAGAGAAAAATTTATGGCAGCCCATCTAATGAAATTAATGCCATTATATCATAGAATTTTATTTATAGTTGGGATGGCTCATTGGGAAAATATAAAATATTTCCTTGAACATCCGAAAGAAGTCCAGGGTGTTGAATTAGATCTACTTCCTTATCAGTATGTAAAAATATATAATATAAAAGGCTCAGATGCAAGGTTTCTCTTAAGAGAACTCCCATATCACACATATAAATGGCTAAAACTTCGTGAAAAATATTCTAAGGATGTACTAGAAAATATTGAAACTCCTGATGAACTATTTGAAGTTCTAAACTCCTACAGCAAAATTGAGCATATTAGAAAGATTCTGTTGAAATCAAAATATGAATATGAAGAAGAATTTAAAGAATTCGTTGATCTGCATAAGTTAAAAGCACTCTTCCAATATAGTAGAAATTTAACACTCACTGAAGGGAGATTATTACCGAATTTATATCAATTATTAACATCTTCAAAAAATGTTGTTGATGATGACTATGCTTGGAAAGTCATGAAAAAAGCTACTAAATATCCTTTTGATGACAGTAGCGATCAGTATGAAACACTAAAAATGGGATTAGAAGGGGGATATGACCCAAGTGGTCGATATATTAAATTACGGAGACATCATCCATATTTTTATGAAAAAGATAAGGAAGTTCCTCTTAAAAAAAGGCCTGAAGAAAAATTTCCGGGAGAATGGAGGGATGAATGGGAAGAAGGTCAAAATGAGACAGTTTCTTGGCCTCCTGAGGATATTATTGAAGAGGATTATTTTGGTTTTATTAGAAAGAAAACAATTAAGAATTTAAAGAATCAGAGAATCAAAATTGAAGAATTTAAGTCAAGCGTAATGGATGGTATTGCAATCAAAGAAACTGTAAGAAATTGGGCATTCAAAAAGAAGATATATGTAAAAAACATACAGCAAATTCAGGGAAAAATTGACACAATTGTTGTTATATTTGATAGAGATGATAAGGAAAAGGAGAAATATCCATATAAATTAACTTGGTGGGCAGAACATGATAGAGAAAGTGACATGGCATTTTATAGTACAATACCCGGAGCTTATTTGGTAGGTCCGGGAATTTCACATGTAGAAGTAGGTGGATTATTATCTATCTTTCCTGCAATTTTTTTACGATCAGTCTTTGATTCTTACATGGATTATGACTATAAAGATACAAAGAATAAAGCAGAACGGCTTCTTAAGGCGGCTATTCTTTATTCAAAAGAAAAATACATTGCATATGTAGCAGAACACCCCCCAAGGAAGTACTTTTTTTCACTTGCAGGGATTAAAAACCGTGAACTAGTGTATATTCCCTCAGATAATTTTAGCAAAGAATCGCTGAAAGCAATCAAGCACATTCATATCTTAGCAGGTAGAGATAAAAGAAGGATCGCCCATAAATATATATTTCTAAATGAGTAATCCAGAAAAATTGTTGAGAGAACCAAAACTAATTTTAAACTACTTCCGAAAAATTATTATTTCTTCTTACCATTAATATAAGCATGTTAAGAATCTTTAACACGATGACTCGGCAAAAAGAAGAATTTAAACCTTTAGAAGAAGGTCAAGTGAAGATATATACTTGTGGACAAACTGTATACGATGATGTACACATAGGTAATGCAAGAACGTATAGTTTCTGGGATGTAGTTGTACGGTATTTACGATATAAGGGTTATGAGGTAATACATGTTCAGAATTTCACTGATGTTGGACATTTAACCGACGATGCCGATCAGGGAGAAGATAAAATTGAAAAAAGAGCGAAAGAACAAAAAATTAACCCTTGGGAGTTAGTTGATACTCAAATAGAAAAATACTGGCGTGATATTGATGACTTGAACATAAAAAGGCCAAATATCACTCCACGGGCAACTTCACTTATTCCAGAAATGATTGAGCATATCGAAAAGATAATGGAAAAAGGTTATGCATATGAAGTACAAGGGAATGTTTATTATGATACTCTCAAGTTCAAGGAATACGGGAAAATGGCAAAATTGAAACTTGATGAAGAACAAGCACAGGCCCGAATAGCGAAAGATCCCTTAAAAAAAAACTACTATGATTTTGCTCTTTGGTTAAATGCGCAAAAAGGCGATCAACTACACATGATGCGATGGAATTCCCCATGGGGTGAGGGATATCCAGGTTGGCACTTAGAATGTTCTGTAATGGGCATGAAACATTTAGGAGAGACCTTAGACATTCATTGTGGAGGAATTGATCATATACCCACTCATCATCCTAATGAAATTGCCCAATCTGAAGTAGTAACAGGAAAGACATTTGTGAATTATTGGATGCATGCTGAATTCATAACCGTATATGGGAAGAAAATGAGTAAGAGCCTTGGAAATTATGTCACTGCTCGAGAATTAATTGATAAATACGGAGGATTGATTGTTCGGATGGGGCTTGTCTCTGGACACTACAGATCCGCTGTTGATTGGAATCTGAAAGTAATAGAAAACGCCCAGAACAATGTAGATAGGATTACAAATTGCTTAAATGCAATTGAACATGCTCCTAACGGAATGGATGAAACTCTTCATCAAGGAATCGAGAATGTAAGAAAAGATTTTGAAGAAGCGATGGACGATGACTTCAATACTCCAAAAGCGCTCGCAGCAATTCATGAATTCATTAGAAAAATTAACTCATCTCTTGATAATAAAAAAGAAATTCTTGAAAACGCAAGACGTACCCTCTTAGAATTACTGGGCGTATTAGGGCTTGACTTCTCGAAAAAGGAGGGTATTGGCGATAATAAAATTGATGAATTAATGAAAATGATAATTAATATTCGAAAAAAAGCTAGGAAAGATAAAAATTATGAACTAAGTGATGAAATTAGAGAAAGACTCAAGAATGCTGGAATTCAAATTGAAGATGACGCTGAAGGGGCACGATGGAAAATAGTTTCATGAGTAGTTCTAATAAAGGTTACTAATGATTTAGTTAATAGATAATTCTATTGAAAAGAAAAAAAAATAATTAAAAAGTAGCTAAAATTTCTGACTTATTGTATAGTTTTGGGTTACCTCCCTCCTCGATAAATTCGGCATACTTTTTTAGCCCTGTTAAAACTAAATCGGCATTTTTTTTATATAATTTTGAGAGTTTTTTATTATCATATTCAGTCCAAATAGTAACTTCTGTCGCTTCCTTTTTAGGGGTTAGAATATACCCAATTGAATTCATATCGCTCTCTTCCATAATCCAAGTACTAAGTTTATTTGTTTCATATTCAGTTTTAACAATTTTCATCGTTCCAAAATCAGTTTCCAATTGAGTTTTTTCATCATTAATCGAACTTATGGCACTTACGGTTGGATTCCATCTTGGAGTATTCAACCCATCTGTTACAATACTAAATATTTTATCTGGTTTGGTGTCAATTTCGATTTTTCTTTCTAATCTCGGCAAAAAACCACCTTGTAATGGGAAATTTCAAAATATTATATGATATATTTACTATATATACATTTGTGTGCATTTAAATACTAAATATATGGATTATTCATGAATGAAATAAAATATGTAAGAATTTTTTATTCTATTGATGTGTTAGGTTAATATTCCTTTACAAAAGAATTGAAATATGAACATGTACAAATTAAAAAAGAGTAAAAAAATATAAGACAAAATTATTTTTCTATGGTCGCCAATAATCTCTCGATCTCAGCTTGGATTACTTCTGGTTTTTTTGCTGTCTTGCCTGCTATAGCGAGTTTCCTCTCTATGATTGGACGGTGGAGTGTGTTCATCGCGCAAAATGGAATTTCAGCTACTTTACTAGGGTCATCTGGGTCGATAACTCCGTAATGGACAAGGCACTTACATACTCTATCGAGGTCGAAATTGTAAGCATCTTGAAAATGCATCGAGGAGATTAACAGATTCTTGGTATGCAGGAAATTTGCAGCAGAATTGAAGTTAGGATTCATTATTAATCGAATAAACGATTGGTACGTTTTACTCGTGAGAATTTTAGCCGGAGATTTCATATAACGAGCCGAACCGGCGAAATAATATGCTTTAATTATTTGTCGATAACCGAGATCAGTCATGTCATCAACAAAATTTCCAATTTTAGAAAATACTGCTCCAAAACTCTCGAGATTTATACCTTTCAATAAACCTGTAGGTTTGGGAACTTTTTTATCTTGAACCATATCCCATACTTTGTTTGACCATTTTATCAATCCTTCAACATTAAAATAAGTCTCAAGGGCATCCCATTCATCCTTGTCATTCACAATCATGATGGTACAGAACCCGCAGTCATTATGACTCGTCATGCTAAACGTGGGCATTTCGTCGAACCATGCGAGTAATTGAGTCATTTTTGCTGTCGTTGCTATGGGATAAAATTGTCCAATCGCGCCATTTGTATGTTTATTTATAGCATCTTTTAGATCGGAAGTAGTATATCTTATATCCATTAATTCTTCAAAGCTGATTCGTCCAGTCAGTGAAACTGGTTGGAAAATAATTCCCGAAACAACATCAGAATTTTCTTTAGCATAATCTAAAATATTACCAATTTGATTATCATTTACCCCTTTGGCAACAGTTGGGACTAGCACGACGCCAGAAAATCCAAGTTTTCGACAATTTTCAATAACTTTCTTTTTAAGAGGCCATAAATTCACGCCTCTAATCTTTTTCCAAACATCAGGGGCATCTGTAGCATCAAATTGAAGATAAATGGCATTCATTCCTGCATCCATGCATTTTTTTACAAGTTCTATAGATTTTCCAAATCTAACACCATTAGTGGTAACCATGAGTTCAGTGAATCCTAATTCCTTTCCTTTTCGAATAATCTCAGGAAGATCATCTCTCATGGTTGGTTCTCCCCCAGAAAGTTGTAATAAAACGGCAGGAATAGGTTTCATTGATCTGAAGTGTTCCATTATCCGTACAATTTCTTCATACGTTGGTTCTACGATGTAACCCTTAGCCGACGCGTTGGCAAAGCAGATAGGACATGTAAGATTACACCGATTTGTAATATCAATTAAACAAATATTAGGAGCGCTTTTATGATTACTGCATAGACCACAATCGTATGGACATCCCTTATTTTGGGCTTTAATTCCAGAAGACACATATTCAGGTTGAGTAGTAGTATTTATCGTGGAACCCATATCGTCTGTAAATGTTTGTTGCCATTTATAATCCTCTGGGTTATTGGACAATTTGTCCTTGAAATCTCCATGATCTTTACAAGTTTTCCTCATCATAACCCAGTTGGTTTCTGGATCGACGTAGATTTCGGCATGAATATGTTTTACACACTCTGGGCATATACTGGTAGTTGTTCGGATAATTTCAACCTCTTTATCAGAAGTTTTAGTAATTCCTTCAGTCATACGTATTAATATCTCTTATTAATTTATTTGTATTTAATTAAATATATGTTTTATTGAATAATTATTTTATTAATTAACTCATTACATGATTTAAATTTTATAAGATCGATCCTCCTATTATCGATATTATTAAAAAAGAATCAAATTCTTATTAAAATCGGTAATTTCGAAAAATAGAGAGAACTAAAAAAGCAGAAGAAGTAATTTTTCATATAATATCTAATTTTAAAATGTTTTGGAAGAAAATTAGTTTCAGATTCATTTTTAATTCGAATTTTTACAAGTTTTTCGTGATTAATCCTAATAGATCCTCCCATTGATTTATTCAACAAACGATATGCTACTTTGATTTCAACATAGCTGAAATCAAGAATACACGATCAAAATAAATTTTTAACTCTCTTAAAACAGCTGAATGTTAAAAAGGTGACTCCTGCCCTACGAGACGCAAATAAGCGTCGAAAAAAAATAGGGGAAGGAGGGCGAAATCAGAGTGTAATTGCTTACACTACCAAAAGACAAAAATCCAGGGTGTAGGCAGGAGTCTTATTTTGTATGTTTGTTTTTTATGATATGGGATGAATTCCTCGATTAGTTTATCTTTTTAATTGAGTATTACATCCATTTTTCTATCTTAAAATGTATATATCATTTGGAGTATATAAATTAAATTATTACAACTTCTAACTTATTTGCTGTAGCAATTATGAATTATAGAAAAGAAATATTAGAATAAAAAAGGATTCTTTATTTATTAAAAGAAAAAAAAATAATATCAATCATGTCTCATATTGGCAATAAAGAACAGACGGTGGGAAGACCTGAACCAGAATTTAAATTTGACATTGGAACGGTAGTTTGGATAGTAGTAGGCTTTATAGCATCCTGGTGGAATATGTTAATAATATTAGATTTTATGGAAATCTGGTCATATCTAACAATTATATTCACTACAATAATTCCTACTGTGATAATTGCTTTGAAGAATCGCCTTTGGGGGTATGGATACTTATTTGGATTCATGGTTGCTGGTATCCCATTTTCATTCTTAAATCCACCACATGGTGATTTATTTGTTGGATGGTATACATTTGCCACAGCTTTATTTATATTTATTATTCTTTGGTTAATTTTTTGGAGAGCGTGGAGATCTCTTTCATCTATTAAACAAGTATAAACCCATAAAAAATAGGAAATTGAAAGTTTACTAAATTAATCCTACTAAATAATAATTATCTGTTTACATTTAATACACACTTTGCCTTCACTTTTGGCAGTTTTAGCACAAATCAAGCAATATTCTGTTTTGCATGAAGGACATGTATAAACTTCCTCCCTGATATCGCCCTTGTGGAAAAGACATGAATTTTCTTTTATTTTTACAGATGGTGGGAGCACCGGGGGAGGTGGAATTTTTTTATCGCTCATCAAATCACTTTATTTTTTAGTTAGGATGATTTAAATCATAAAGTATTAGATAATAAAATCATTCATTTATGCCAATGTAGGGATGTCTTCGATTACAACGCTAATAACATTCGCAACAGACATAAATTTCTCTTTAATATCGTCGATGCTTATATTTTTAGAATCGATACTTTCTCCGATAAGGTATGTTTCATAAAAACATTTTTCCATTTCATAACACAAACCAGTTGTATGGAGTATCTCTTTACTTAACTCAAGGTCGTTTAACACGTTGGATATTCCTTTCACGAGATCCGGGGAAAATTCCTTCAATTTAACAAGGATTTTTTTAATATTTCTATTCTTCGTTGGGAAACAACTAATTTTAACTACATCTTCTCGTGATATAAAGATCAATAGGTAAAACGGTGAATTGAGGATTCCCTTTTTTATCTCTTCTGGAAATAAAGGATTATTATTTAATTCACTGTTGGTCAACGTAAGACCAATTGATATTTTATTTTTTTGGGCAGAATTATCAGTTTCCATAATAATCAAAAAAATGAGTCATTAAAAGTAATATTTTAGTGAAAATATATAAATTTTTTTTATTTTATATTTTTTAGATTTTTTGTATGGTTTAAATAGTTTACTTATATTATTAGTATTTCTTTATCCTCTTTTTAATTATGGATTCAGTAAACCAATTTGAAAAAAATCAAGTATTATTAGAATATTATTTATATTTTAAATTTAAAACCATTTTTCATCAAGTAATACCATTAATAAAATTAAACTGGTTAAAATATATCTTCTTTTTGAATATTAAAAATGACTTTCCTTGATGAATACGATACTCCTGATACAAAATTTGGGTTCAAGCTTGATAAGATAACTTCTAATGAATGTAGATTTCATGCTTTATACTTTTTAGATAATGAGACAGGAGCTTTACTTGTTAGTAATAGATATTCTAATAATCTTAGTTTTTTAAGAGACGATCTCATTTGTAGTTTTTTAAACGCAATTAATCTTTTTATTAGTGAATTAAAAGAAGGTTCGAAGGAAGAGCTTCTAGAAATAAATTTTAGAGATACGAGAATATTATATCAAAAAGAGGGTCGGTTATTGGTAATTGCCATAACTAAAAAAACTAATTTACAGGTTGAGCGAGGTATATTGCGTGAAATTGCTGAGGATTTTTATATCAGATTTAAAACTTTTATTAATAATTTCAATGGTGCTGTAGACCCCGCAGTTTTAAATTATAAAAAAAGACTAAAAAATATGAATTTAAATTCTTTATTTAAATTTAACATATATATCTAAAGATTTATATATCGTTTTCATCTTGTTCTCTTTTAGCTTTATCCACTTCAGATTCGAATTTTTCAACAATATCTTTAGCATCTGTCTTAATATCTATACGTTTATCAGTAATATCTCTTTCTTGCTCAATTTTATTTGCTTGCTTTTCAATTGTACTAAAGATTTTTTTGCCAACTTCTTGAAGATTAGGATGGAGTGCCGCACGTTGTTCGTCTAATTCACGCTGTTTTCCAACCCTAAAGGCTTTCTCACCAATTGAACCCTCTATTTTTTCTGCTGTCCCTACAATGTCCGGATGAAGAGTAGCACGTTGTTCATCCAATTCTCGTTGTTTTCCAACCCTAAAGGCTTTCTCGCCAATTGAACCCTCAATTTTTTCTGATGCACCAGCAATGTCCGGATGAAGAGTAGCACGTTGTTCATCCAATTCTCGTTGTTTTCCAACCCTAAAGGCTTTCTCACCAATTGAACTCTCTATTTTTTCTGCTGCACCAGCAATGTCCGGATGAAGAGTAGCACGTTGTTCATCCAATTCTCGTTGTTTTCCAACCCTAAAGGCTTTCTCACCAATTGAACCCTCTATTTTTTCTGCTGTCCCTACAATGTCCGGATGAAGAGTAGCACGTTGTTCATCTAATTCACGTTGCTTTCCAATTCTAAAGGCTTTCTCACCAATTGAACCCTCTATTTTTTCTGCTGTCCCTTCAATGTCCGGATGAAGAGTTGCACGTTGTTCATCTAATTCACGTTGCTTTCCAATCATAAAGGCTTTCTCGCCAATTGAACCCTCAATTTTTTCAGCTGTCCCTTCAATGTCTGGATGAAGAGTAGCACGTTGTTCATCTAATTCACGTTGTTTTCCAATTCTAAAGGCTTTCTCGCCAATTGAACCCTCAATTTTTTCAGCTGTCCCTTCAATGTCTGGATGAAGAGTTGCACGTTGTTCATCTAATTCACGTTGCTTTTCAACCCTGAAGGCTTTCTCGCCAATTGAACCCTCAATTTTTTCTGCTGTCCCTTCAATGTCTGGATGAAGAGTTGCACGTTGTTCATCTAATTCACGTTGCTTTTCAACCCTGAAGGCTTTCTCGCCAATTGAACCTTCTATTTTTTCTGATGTTCCTACAATATCTGGTTTTAATTCTTTCAGTTGAATTGCTGCTTCTTTTTGGCGGTCAATTCTAAAAGCTTTCTCATCAATCAAATCGGATATATGATCTTTTCCTTCCTCAAAAGACTTTTTCCTTTCCTCTTCAGTGTCTTTTAAATATTCAGCACGATCTTCCTTTTCCTTCTTGTAAATATCATCTACAAGTTTTTTCTGCTTCTCAATTTCTTCACTTGTTAAAGGTTTTTCATTCTCACCCAAAATTCTCACTATCGTAAATTAATTTAAATTTTTTTAAATATAATATTAAAATGCGTATTTAATTATTTTTATGTTCTTACTTTTAGAATGATTCTACAGAAAAAAAAATACTACTAATATACAGACAAACTTCATTTATACATAAACTACTTTATTGGAATAGGGTCCAAAGAATCATCAGAGATATGATCCATCAAACTTAGCATTGTTAATTGCATTGTAAGCATTTCCATAACTTCTAAGTTTATCTTTTTAGATTTCTCAGATTCTTTTGTTAAATTATATTTTAGAAGCAATCTATTAAACTCTATATTTAATTGTTCTTTTAAACCTTCTTGATTTTCAAGGTTGATACTTTGAGATTTTAACCATGTATCAATATCTTTTTTAATCTGTAATTCAGTTTCATTATTCAAGTTGTATGTAACCTCAATTGGATTTACTTTTTTTAATTTATTTAGATATGTAATATCTTCATAGACAGGTTTAAGTAATAATCCAAGGTTCATAATTAATGGTTGCGTTTGGAGTTTTTCTAAAGAATCTGTTAAATATTCTAAAACTTGATCTTTCTGGGTAAGTTGTGAGTAATTAATATATTCTTGAATAAAATGCATGATTGAATTTTTTATTAGTAATTCCTCGAAATCAAAAACATTATCGAGTCTAATTTCAAGCGTACTGTTAATACTGGAATATAAAGAACTCATAAATGGTTTTATTTCTTTAAATAGGGAAAATTTAGTGATAAAGCTTAAAATATCGCCAACAATTTCGAGTTTATTTTCTTCTGGCTCTGATTTAAAAATCCTATTGATATTTCGTTCCAGATCGAAATTTTCATCAGAGATTGACAATGTTTGCTTTATCTCTGAATAAATAGAACTTAAATCCATAAATATTTATTTGTTAATTATCTTTAAAAATATTTTTGTATTATTGTGAAAAAGTTATTATAAAAGAAAATCTTTGTTGAAAATTTGGTTAGTTTTTATTTTGTATTATAAAGGAGTCAATGCTC
>Ga0114923_10001524_pt1 | contig 16055 bp, 11 predicted proteins | sample SumtaG_FD_89578 | JGI IMG/M metagenome (GOLD analysis project Ga0114923, IMG submission 89578) | Deep subsurface microbial communities from Indian Ocean to uncover new lineages of life (NeLLi) - Sumatra_00157 metaG | ecosystem: Environmental > Aquatic > Marine > Oceanic > Sediment | place: near...
ATACTTCATTTCAAACAAGTTTTTAAAACAGCAAAGCTACTTAGTTGGGCGAAGGGCAGGGAGCTGATACACATTGCCCACGGACTTTTTTTATATAAGGGTAAAAAAATGTCAACAAGAAAAGGTACAACTATCAAGCTAGAACAAATTATTGCTGAAGCTATCAAAAGAGCTAGGAAAATTGTTGAAGAGTCGGAGACAGGTAAAGATTTATCTGAGAAAAAGAAAGACAGTATTGCGAAAACTGTTGGGGTGGGAGCAGTTAAATATTTTGATTTATCACATCATTATTCAAGCAATATCAATTTTGATTGGGAACAGACGATGGCTTTACAGGGGAATAGCGGACCCTATTTGCAATATACTTACGCAAGAGCACAGAGTGTCTTGCGTAAAGCTCCAAAATCCCAAAATTCCAAAACTCCAAAAAATAATTGGAAATTGGAAATTGGAAATTGGAAATTCAAGAAGGAAGAGCTCGCTCTCCTTCGAGCCTTTATTCATTTCCCGGAGGTTGTGGAGGAAGCTACGGAGAAGTATGCACCAAATCTCCTGTGTAATTATCTTTTTGATTTAGCTCAGAAGTATAATGCGTTTTACGCTCGACATAAAATACTTAGTCCTAATAACGAGCGCTCGGAAAGCGAAGCTTTACGAGATAATAAATATGGCATATTAGAACAAAGGACAAAAAACAAAAGACAGACCGAATTCAGACTTGCTTTAACTGCCGCAACAGGTCAGATATTGAAAAACGGTCTAACATTGCTGGGTATCGATACTCCGGAGAGGATGTAGGTTTATTTTTTAGGAATGAGAGTGTTTTCGACTTTTTTTACGACGGATTCCTGTTTGCCGACAAGTTGCTCTTCTAGTTTTTTCTCGATATAGCTCCTGTCTATTACCTCTATCATTTCACTAAGTTCATCATCCGATAACTTAATATCATTCTTTTCAAGAACTTTTTTGAGTAGCTGAAGCACCTTTGATATTTCCTTTTCAGTAATAAGCTCAACCTGAAGTTGTAACTCGTCTCTAAGTGTACCTATTTGGCTTTGCCTGTTTTGGCTCATAAGAACTATAACGGTTAAAACAATTGCTTCAAGGGAAACAAATGTAATTAGAAGTACATAAGGGTAGGGGTCAAAAATTGACATCCCCTGGACCCTGCCGGTATTTACCAAAACCCAAGCAACAAAAAGAACGAGATTTAGAAGTAAAAACCCTATGCTTCCAAAGAAGGAAGTGAGGACATCCGCAATTTTTGCACCAAAGCCTCTTTTTTTCAAAGCTTGGGCCTCGAAACTTCGAATGATTTGCCTTGTGCGCCTTGGGTGGGTTTTAGTCATTAGTTCATTTTAGAACGCAATAACGTTCGAAGTAAATACCTTACTAAACTTCTAGTTAACTTCAAGACTTCAGGGGGTTATAATAGCAAAACATGATTTCAGAAAATATAAGGCGAGAAATTGAAAAAATTGTCTTGAAAAACAAGGCTAAAGTCGACTATTTAGACGTTCGCTTGGTGAAATCTGTGGGTACTCTCATTTCTTTCAGGAAAAAAAAGATTGAGGATGCGTCACTACCTAGAGACTTCAATGGAATTGTACGTGCAGTAACAAGGGGGGGGTGGGGGTATGCAAATTTTAATGATATTAAGGAACTGGGCGGTGCGATAAAAAAAGTGATATCTTATTCAAAAAAGGTAGGTAAGGAGAAAACGGAATTAGCTAAAGTTAGTAGAATTACAGATACGATTACTGCTTCGAGTAAGGCTAAAGAGTTTGTTAATGTGACCCTTGAAGAAAAAATAGCAATTACAAAAAAATATAATGATTTGATTTGGAAAACAGATAATAAATTGTCCAGTAGCAGCCTTTATTACACTGATAGTTTGGTAGGCAAACTATTTGTATCTTCAGACGGATCCTCGATTTATCAAGAGAAGCCATACGTTTATAGTATTTTGTCCGTGGTTGCAAAGAAGGGGGATGTTATTCAAAAATACTCAACTCACCTTGCGAATAATAACTATAGTGACTTGAAAAATAAGGAGAATAAAGTCATAGAGGCTATAGATATTGTAAATAAACTTACTAAAGCTAAAACAGCAAAATCAGGTGTCTATACGGTTATTTTGGACCCAAGAATTGCCGGAGTATTTGCACATGAGGCTTTTGGGCACTTATCGGAAGCCGACAACGTATACGAGAATGAGCAGTTAGCTAACGTTATGAAGCTGGGTAAAAAGTTCGGATCAAACTTAATTACTATTACTGATGACCCAACAATAGCAGGACTGAGAGGTTCATACGTATATGATGATGAGGGAGTAAAGAGCAAAAAGACGATACTTTTGGACAAAGGTACATTAAAGACAAGGTTGCATATGAGAGAAACCGCGGGGAAGTTGGGCGAGGAAAATAATGGGCATGCCAGAGCAAGTGGCGCGGTACGTCCGCAAGTGAGAATGGGTGTTACTTATATCAAAGCCGGAAAGTCTTCTTTTAAGAACATACTGAAAGATATTAAGAAGGGGTTGTATTGTATCAGTTGGCAAGGCGGAAACACTGATCATGAGAATTTTACATTCACAGCAGGTTACGGCATTGAGATAAGAGAGGGTAAACTTGGACGGATTGTAAGAGATGTGAAACTTGTGGGAAATCTTTTTGAAACTCTTAACAATGTAGACATGGTTGGAAATGACTTGAAGTATGAGGGAGGAACTTGCGGAAAGGGTGGTCAGTACTTGCCGGAAACATCAGGTGCACCGCATATAAGGATGAGAAATGTAATGGTGATAGGAGTTTAAAAATGAGTGAAATAAATGAGTTAAAAAAATTATCAAAAAAGCTGTTAGTAAGATGCAAGGATGTGGAGAGTTTGGAAGCCGATATAAGTAGTGGTATGGGACGGGGTAGTAGTGTTGATTTTGAAAACGATAAATTAAAGTCAATATCATCTGCACAAAGATCGAGCATTTCATTGAGAGTAATAAACAAGAAAAAATTAGCAGTTGCCGGTACGACGTTAATTAATGACGAAGAGATTGATGGAGTTCTTAAAGACGCAATGAGTTTGAGTAAATTCGGTAAAAAAGTGAACTTTCACCTTCCTGGAAAGAAGAAAATTGCTAAGAGACCAAAGACTTACGATGCGAGTGTCGAAAAAATTAAGATTGATGAGTTTATCGAGAAAGGAGAAATGATAATCAGTAGAGTTAAAGAAAAAGAGCCGGAAATGAAAGTAAATTCATTAAACTTTTCGGCGAAAAGTTCCTCCTCATTATTTTCAAATACGAGCAATGTATCTGATGAATCAAAAGCAACAGGTACCTCCTTTGGAATTGAAATTTCGAAGATAAAGCACGGTGACTTTTTTCAGCTTTATAGCGGTCAAAATTCAGTTAAACATGACATTAATTACCTCAAGATTACTGACAGCTTACTTGAACAAGCAACGTGGGGGAGACGGATTGCAAAAATACAACCGGGTAAATATCCCGTTATATTTTCACCGGAAGCGGTACCTGATCTGATTGGTTTTTTACTTACTGCCTTAAATGGAAAAACCGTGAATGAGAAATCTTCAAAGTTTATAGGAAAGTTGGGGAAAAGATTGTTTGATAGAAGGCTATCAATAACCGATAATCCTTTGGCGGACTATTATCCGTCAAGCTACGGACTAGATGACGAAGGAGTTGCCGCAAAAAAGAATGTAGTGATAAAACAAGGGATTGTAAATAAGTTCTATTATGACTTGAATGAAGCAGAAAAGGCTGGGACAAAAAGTACGGGAAACGGAGGACGTAGTGGGATGTTTGCTCAAGCAACTCCTATTACTTCAAATATCTTTGTAAGCGCCGGTACTAAACAATATAAATCTCTTATCAAGGAAATTAAGGAAGGTTTATTGGTATATCAGTTCTTGGGTGCAGGTCAAAACAATCCATATAATGGTGATTTTCAGCTTGGGGTGTTTATGGGTTATAAGATTGAAAATGGAGAAGTTGTTGGGAGAGTTAAAGAAACATCAATTTCAGGTAATATCTTTAATTTATTGAAAGATAATTTGTTATGGTTTTCAAAAGATACGGAAAGGTGGGGATCTTTGGAATCGCCATATATATGTTTAGGGAATGTGACTGTGATGTCGAAGTGATTCTTTAAATTATGAAAAATTTGGAATTTCCGATAATCGGTACGAAGGTAAAGAGCTTGCCTGCCGGCAGGCAGGGATTAAATAAAAAATTTGACCTTGAAAGTCCTGCCGGGCGTAAAAAGTATTTTGAGGCTAAAGCGGGGGATGAGATAAAGCATATTAAGCGCTTTCTAGATAAAAATACATTTATTGCATATTTCCTGGGGAAGAAGAACTCGGGAAAAGGTACATACTCAAAACTATTCACCGAAATATTTGGAGAAAAGAAAGTAGTACATGTGTCGGTTGGGGATTTGGTTAGAGAGGCGGATGATTGGAAAACCTTCAAAAAATCCGAAAAGTTTACCAGGCTTGAGAGGTACTACCGGGGATTTGTATCATTTGATTCGGCCGTAGATGCTCATCTTGGTCGCTCAACCGCTAAACTACTTCCCACGGAATTTATTTTAGCGCTTTTAAAAGCTCATATAGATGAGCTGCAGGGTAAGTCTATATTTATTGATGGTATGCCTCGGGAAACCGACCAGGTTTCATACTCCTTATATTTCCGCGACCTTATTAATTACCGGGATGATAGGGATTTATTCATTTTGATTGATATTCCCGAGTCCGTGATTGAGGAGAGGATGAAGTATCGAGTCGTGTGTTCAAAATGCCAGACTTCCAGAAACACCAAGCTTCTTATAACAAGCAAAGTCGGGTTTGACAAAAAAACAAAGGAATACTACCTCGTTTGCGATAATCAGTCATGCAAGGGCGCAAGAATGAAAGGCAAGGAGGGAGATGAGAAAGGACTTGCTCCAATAAGGGGTCGATTGGATAGAGACGAAGAATTAATAAGGACTGCTTTCAAGCTTCATGGTGTACCGAAGATACTTCTGCGAAATCATGTACCTGTAAAAAAGGCAAAAACCTACTTTGATGATTACGAGATGACTCCGGAGTATATTTTCAAAACCGATAAAAATGGCAAGGTGAAAGTAAGTGAGAAGTCTTGGACCGTAAAAGATGATAATGGAGTGGAAAGCTATAGCCTTCTTGCAGCTCCGGTAATGGTCTCAATGTTCAAGCAAATGGTTGAAGTATTACATATTTAGCTACGGTATTGAAAATATTATATCCTGTAGTATAATAGTCGAGATAATATGAGCGAATTAATTTCACCTATTGATTCCAATATTGAAGCCGGAAAGGCGGCAGGTATAAATAATGCAAGAATGGTCAATAATGTCTGGGATGTTCCTAGTGGAGACAACAGATTTGATTTTCAACCTTTTTCTCACTTAGGTTCCATGCCTGCAAGTTCTCCAAAAGATATAACATTCGAGAATCTTTTACAGCAAACAAGTGACGATCCTTGCGAAGGCGAAGAGACATGTTCGGTAGGATTCAATCCTGATCTTAGAAAATCGGCAGACTATAAATATGTGAAATGTGCGGTTGAAGAGCTAAAGAACAATGAGTGGCTTTGGCGATATGGAGAAGAAGCGTGCGGAGTTGCAGCAAGTAATCCACCGGCTGGGGTACAACCCGCTGTACCGGTAGAAGTGGAAAACGAAGCGCCAATAGTCACTTCATTTGAAACGGAACAAAAAAAGGACAGTAAAATACTTGATTACTTGTCAAAATGGTGGGTTCAAGCAGCGGTTGCGACTGGAGGGATATGGGGGATCAGTAAAATCGTTTCGAAAAGAGGCAAAAAGGAAACAAATAACGATTATTCAACAACAAATTCTCGCAAAATGTCACGTCAAGAGTATGTGCAATATAAGGTGGCGCAGCAAGCTAGAGAGGAACATTATGACAATCCTCAATCTCCACTTTTTGGTTTAGAAGGTGTAAACCCCGTTGTACAGAATGCAATCAGAGATTTGGTTGATGAGAGCAATAAATCTTCAGGATATTCATCTAGGCATTTGACTATGGCTGTAGGTGCGGAAGAGGCGACAAAAGCTGCAAAAAGAGGAAATGAAAAAGAAGCTTTTAACATAATACAAAATACTATTGACAGAGTAACTAATCCTGAAGGATTGAGAACTGTTACACACAATTCAAGGAGTGGCAAAAAAAGAAGAAGGTGAAGATATTATTCTCCAAATTCAAGCTCAATTCCGCCGGTGATTTTCAGTATCACATTGAATCCCAGTGCCGCAACAGCACCACTGATAAATCCCAAAATAGCGTAAATTACAGGAATTGCCAGGATAATGACTACACCATACGCTTGTACAAAACCACTTTCGAATACTTGGAACGAGGTGAATTCTTTTGCAAGACTTCCACCAACAAAGAATATTACCCCATACACCAAAGCAATTACTAAACCCATTACGAGTCCCATTACCCCGTATGCCTTTGCCATAGACATTACGCCGATTCTTTTCAATTTTTTAGTAGAATTTGAGTCGCTTGAGGGAGGTCTAACTTCTTCTCCAGGTTCAGCTTTAATATCAAGGGTATGCTCCCGGCTTTTTATTTTCCAAGGGGGAACGGGGAGAGCCTCGGGGTTTTTTACATCTTCTTTTTTATTTTCTTCCATCAACTAAGACTAAACTATAAGAAGCCGCAAGGTCAATAGAGAGTTGAATTATCACTTAGTATTATTCGGAGGTTTAATATTTGTGCTATCAACGCAATGAGGACATTTTGTTATTTTGTTAGCATTTTGGGGAGCTCGAAATGGCATTTTACAATCATAGCAAAACAAGTCTTTAGGAAGAAGCTCCTCTTTGGCAAATTTAATATAGGGTGGTTTGTATGTTCTTCTCCAGAATGTTTCCGACATAATATTGGTAAATTATACTCCACACTATAGGTATTTTCAAGAAAAATGAAGTAAGAAGATGAAAGACGTTCTTAGTCGGGGACCCGGGAGTCGAACCCGGAATCTCTCGATCCCGAACCGAGCGCTCTACCATTGAGCCAGTCCCCGCTGTCGTCGAAATAAATTACGCTTAATCGATTTTCAGGAATGAAAATCTTTTCTGCTTCATCATTCCTCCTCTCAAAATTCCGCTGGAATTTTGTGAATACAGGATACTATGATGTTGATGTTACAATTATACCAAAGAAGAAAAAGAAAGTGTCTGTGTATGATGTAATGATACATCATACACTTAACAAATTATGGCAGGTATCCTTTACATTATTGCGACACCGATTGGGAATCTTGAGGATATTACCTTACGAGCTATTCGGGTACTGTCCGAGGTAGATATAATACTGGCCGAAGACACACGCGTAACGAAGAAATTATTAGACTTTCTCACTACACACCATTCACTACCCACGAAACACCTACTCAGTTATCATCAGCATAGCAAAGATAGCAGGAAGCTAGAGATATTACGGTATCTGGTAGAAGGGGAAAACATTGCTTTGGTTACCGATGCCGGTACACCCGGCATATCCGACCCTGGAAACGAATTAATAGATTTTCTTTTGGAAAAAGAACCTAATATAAAGATTGTACCGATTCCGGGGGCATCAGCAATAACTTCTGCACTTTCGGTTTCCGGCTTTAATGTAAATAAGTTCTTATTTATTGGATTTTTGCCGAAAAAGAAAAGAAAGAAGCTTTTTGAATGGATAAAGGAGGGTCCTTCGACTGGCTCAGGACGAACGATTACGTTCGCATTCTATGAATCGCCAAAGAGAATATTAAAGACTCTTGAGGTACTGAAAGAGGAGTTCGGAGAAGAAAAAAGGATATTGGTAGCAAGAGAAATGACAAAACTTCATGAAACTCTTTACAGAGGAACGATAGAAGAAGTGATTAAGAGATTAAGTAATGGAGTGATTAAGGGGGAGATTGTGGTTGTTGTGGAAGTATAAATTATTCTTTTTCAGGTAAATCCTTAATCCAATCTTTTAATTTCTGGGGGCCTTTAAATGCAACATCGTCGATTGCTTCGATATAGAGTTGTTTTAGCTTTGGGTATTTAAGGATTGACTTCTGAATAACTTTTCGTGCATCATGAGCTTTCCCAAGGCGATAAAGTTCACTACTGAGCCACCCGGGTTGGCATTCCGGTTCAACTGAGATTATTCCCTCCTTATTTTTGATAAGGACACCATCCTCTAAGTGACTCCTTTCAAGCATCTTGAGTTTTTCATCAACAGTGTTCGGCTTAGTATAATCAGCTATATAAACTCCTTCTTTTTGATCCTGATCCAGGGATTCATTTACCATATTTAAAGTGTAATATTTATTCTACCATAATTATTAACTGGACTCATCGAGGAAGGTTAGATGATCTTTTCTCAAATTCAAGATCCCAATATCTTATCTGCTCGAGTGATGGTGGACCTTCAGCCCAATTTCTTTTAAGCTGTGTCGGTAGACTACTCCAGTCAACCTGAGGGTGACTAAGCATGTTCTTTTCCAAGTATCTTTGTGCTCGTGCTTCGCTGTAAATTGTTCCTGTTTTATTTAAACCGATGTTGAAATTGTTTATCGGCTTACCTTCAATGTCCCTTAATATTACTAAATGTCGTTGATCATCAACCATACCAACGAAATTGTATTGATCCAATTCTACTTGCAAGTCTGCTTGATATTTGGATTGGTGTGTAATATATTCTGGATTTTTGACTACTGAGTACATTTCATCAAGAAATTCTTCCGCTCCACTAGCATTAAGTGGAAGGTCAGAGTGCTTTTTTACCTTTTTCATTATGCTGAGATTCTCGACTATTTCATCTGCCAAACCAGCACCGGGAATATGATTTGCAATGTAGCCACAAGCATCAAGATCTCCGGTTACACACATAACTGTATCCACTGCGGTATCAATGACATCAACGACCGCAGCAGCCTTTGCAGCAATTTGAGCACAAACAGGATTTAGAAGGCAAGCCCCTCCCAATGGAATTAAACCCATAGCTCCAACAGTTAATCTTCCTGTCACTGCTGTTGGTGAAGTTGTTGACATATCAACATAGGTGTTATAACTATCTAAAGTGGCTGCCCAGCTATCCCAGAATCCACCCCCTTCATCACTTCCTATAAGCTCATCCCTGTGGCGGCAATAATAATCGGACATATCACATCCTTGATGTCCACTAGGATCGGTAAAAATAATCGGGTTACTACCGACATATGAATATCTGTTTAGTCCGTCACCTAATGTATCTGCTTGGGTGAATTTGGCAATAAGGGGATTATAATATCGGGCGTTGTAGTAGTAGAGACCTGTTTGGTCAATATCGGAGACTTGAGAAGTGTATTGTCGCTCAATAGTTAATGGTTGATGGTCAATGGTTGATCTTGTGCTTCCGTAGGGGTAGTAAACCTGCTTGCTTACAACCTCTCCCGTGTCATTTGTAACAATACTAGTACTATCTAGGTGGTCTTGGTGAACGAAGTAAAGCTTATCGGCTGCAGAAACAGGTGCTATTCCACATACCAAATACAAGATACAAAATACTAGAAAAAACAGGCAGGTTTTTAGTTTCATCTATAAGACGTTATACATTTCCTTCTATGGCGGGCCTTTTTATTATTTGAAATTGACATTACGACTCCTTGCAGCTTTATATATTACATCCGCAATAGAATTAAGATCAGATTGTGAAGGTTCAAAACTACTACTCAACCAGTAATAGGAGGATGCCATATAAGCTTCATATTCTGATCTTAAGGTAGATAAATTACGTTTTTGAACCCCTTGCATTATGTGCACGAATTCGTGCTCGAGCGATCTTGACTGTGTTTGTGCGATTGTGCCTGGTAGGTGGAGTTCTTTAGTGCTATCTCTTATGAATGCACTGATACCTTGTTTGCCACTTTTCATATAAAGATTTCTTCTCCTGGCTAACTTTTCGATTTCTGGCGAGTTTTCAATAACTGTGTAGCCATAGTATTCCATCTCAGCTACTAATCGATTTTTTGAGACATATTCTATTCCTTGGCGGTCGCGTGTTACAAGATCATCCAGACCGTATATATTTCTGAAGCGTCTGGCAGTTCTTAATCGTCTAAGATTCTTGCTTTGAGTTTGAAGGGCTCTGGCAAAATCATCAGCAGATTGAATCACAATGCCACTTGAGCTAATAACAGACATTGGGTTCAAGAAGCCCGCAAACATGTTGCCAAAGTAGGATGCTTCGGCTTCGTCTTTTGATACGAAATCCTTTAGACCCCAAGAATTTGGGGTTAAATCAAGGAAACCCGCAGTGTTTAGAATATCGGCAACACCAGCCTGAAATCCTTCTATAAAGCCGTAAGGTGTTTTAGCAACATCAGGGTAGTCGTCAAGTGGAGGTTGAAAAAATGGTGGTAAATCTATGGAATTACCTGTCGGATCGATATATTTAATTGGGTTATTTGCTACGTACGCATATTTGTTGGTGCCATCAATGGCCGCATCTGCCTGGGTGAATTTGGCAATTGTGGGATTGTAATAACGGGCGTTGTAATAATAGAGCCCGGTTTCGTTTACATCGGATACCTGACTAGTATATGTGCGCTCGGTGGGTTGATTGCCAGCTTCCGCACGAGTTGTGCCGTATGGGTAGTAGACTTGCTTGCTAACAACCTCTCCCGTGTTACTTGTTACTAATGCCGTACTCCCCAAATGGTCTTGATGAATGAAGTATAACGTTTCCTCAGCCTTAGCTTCGGAAACAGTAAGGAATAAACAAAAAACAATAAACAATAAAGAGCAAGCAACTGGTTTCCATGGGAAGGTTTTCAATTTCATATATTTAGGATTTCGAATTTATCACTTTGGTGAATAATTATTCATCCAAATAACAAAATCTTCTCCATCAACTTCTTCGTCATTGTTAAAATCCGGATCACTATTGGGTGCAGGATTGTAGTTCAAGTACTGTGTAATCCAGATAGAATAATCCTCAATATCTACGACTTCATCTCCATTGGCATCTCCGGGCACACCAGTCGGAGTAGGGGAAATCGTTTTGGTTGGGGTTGGAGTATTGCCGCCCGGAGTTGGTGTAATGATTGTATCTCCACCTTCACGCACTGCTGCCAATTTTCCTGCAAAGTAATAATTCTTTCTCCAGGATGTGTTTCCATTAGGAGAAATGATAATTTCAAGCTCGGGAGAAACGTAGTAGGTATGTAGGCCTACTGAGATAATCTTTGCTATTCTTTGCCCACCGGCGTTGTAATAAAAACTTGCATCTCCCGTTTTTTCAAGGCGATTGTCGGAGTCGTATTCATAAGTCCTGTTTCCATCGCTTGTCATATTTCCGATTGCGTCGTATTGGAAAGAAGAGTTGGAACCCTGGATATTTGCAGTTTTTGGTCGATGGTAGAAGCCGCCGGAGTAGTTGCTGTAGCCCAACTCCACTGATAAACCACCTTCGTTTTTAGTAATAATGTTACCAATGTTGTCGTAGCTAAAACTTGCATTGTAAGCTCCGGCTACTTCTGTCAACCTCGAAAGCGGGTCGTATTTAAAGTTCTGGTTCAAACTGAAATTAGTATTTGCATGAGCGGAATTATCATCGGTTATTTTTGTGATATTACCAATTGGGTCATAAGCATATGAAAGTTGCAATTTGTCCTCGGAAGCAATATTTTGTCCTAGCACCGATAACGATTTTAAGCGCAAATTATTGTCGTCATATAAATAGGAATTAGTAACCCCATTTCCAGAAATGAACTCAACCATAGCACCATTTTTGTCATATTGTGCACCCGATGCGTAAGTGCTTGTCCCTGCAATTTTTGTAAGATACGGTCTGTTGTACGAATAATTTATCGTTTCACCGGATAATGAAAGACCCGACGGGTAAGAGTATGTTGTTGACAAGACTCTACCCCCCTCGTCATAGGAGATGCTGCTATTGAAAGTTTTTCCATTGACTTGACTGTCGGGAAGATTAGAAAGGGTTTTGCTTATCTTTGAAACGAGTCTGCGTTTGGTATATTCATATCTTACCTTTTCAATTTCTTTGCTCGAAGCGATATCGTAAGATATTTCTTCACAAATCTTACCTTCTCCGTTTACGCAATTGTCGTAATTATTATTTAGGAGTAAGGTTCCATTAACTTTTTTGGCTTTTAATCTGTATAGATTATCGTACACAAGAGTTGTAACCTGTCCTTTGGGATTAGTTTGTTTTAAAAGGTTTCCGACTTTGTCATATTCATATACCCAAAGATTATCTGTCGGAATTGGAGTAGGAGTTAGGGTGGGCGTAAGGGTGGGTGTGTTGGTGGGCTGATAGCAGTTTAGTGTCCTGGGAGTATTACCGAGATCATGCCAACCCGTAGAGTTTCCACAATCATCAAGTCCTCGTGCCTGTACGACTATCTCATGATTAACATTTTTTGTGACAAGAGGCCATAAATTAATATTAAAAGCACACTCCCCATCCTTTTGAGCACCACAATCATCCCTCGCATCCAAATCAGCTCTATAATCATCCGCCAAAGCCTGGGCTACTTCCACTCCATCTACCAATGCTCTTACCGTAAGCATTCTCCTTGATTTACTTTCGTCATGTGCCCAACCTCCAGCTTGACACTGAGCTTGATCAACATTTCCCTCCCAACCGTCATGAGTTCCAACAGGATCAGGGCCCGGATTATTATTACAAGTCGTTGCGAGAACCAATGGTTCGGAATGTTTATCTGCTTCACCAAGAATAGAAATAAAAGGGCTCATGTCGATATCCCACATTTGAGTTTTTCTACCCAGCTGGTCATAGTCGATATATGAAACTGTATTTCCGTTTGTATCTATAGTTTTTGTGATAGAGCCGAATACGGGGTGGTATTCAAAGGAGGTTTTTAGAGTTTTCGAGCCTGTATTTTCCTCGACAAGAATAGTCTGTCCGAAAGCATCCGATGTTGTGGTTGTGGTGACACAGGGAGTTGCGCTATTGCCATCATTGCAGTTTGCGTTTGAAAACCCTACCTTAAGAGGATCTCCTCCAACATCAAATGTAATGGTTTGTTTAGTTCCGTCGGGATTGGTAGTTGTAACGAGACGGCCAAAGCCGTCATATGAATTCTTTACCTTCTTTATTCCACTGTCACTTACGACATTTCGAGTATCATATGCGCTTGAAGTTAATGATGTATGAGGGGATGTGGTGTAAGACAAACTTTGGTAATTCACTTGCCCCAAAGCATTATGAACTTGAGAGACTAAGAGATCTTTGTTTCCAGCACCGGCGACCGGAATTCCGGCATTTGAAACATCGCCTTCATACCACAACTGTCTCGTTTGAACAGTTTGTCCTATGCCGTTAGAGTATGTATGGCTGGCAGAGATTTTGCCCATAGAGCCGGTGTCGTTTAGTAGTGTAGCCTGGTACACCATCATTTTCGGACCTTTGCCGCTTAGTTCTTTTCCAAGACCCGAAAGGCAGTTGGTAGAGTCATTACATGGGCTAATGGTGCTTTCATTGAAGTAATAATATTTGGTAACCTGATCAGGTTTATTTGAGCCGGGTTTTCTTCCCGGCAGGTAGGTTTCAATTGGTCGTCCAAAATCGTCATAAACTGTTGTAGTTGTTTGCCCGTTTGAGTCTATAATCTTTACCGGAACTCCCAGGATGCCTCCATTGTTGGGGTGGCTAGAATCATTGACGTTAAAATCATAAGTAGTTGTCACGCTTTGCCCGAGAGAATTGGTTGTTTTGGTGGGGTACATATTAAATCGCGTTTCGTAGCTTGTAGTTGTTGTTTCACCGTTTGCATCTGTTATCGAGGTGACTAGCCAAGGGTATGATGAGGAATACGACATTTTGTTTACGGCATATTTCGTGTCCCCAAGGAAAAGTTGAGTTTCGGTTGGCGCACCATAATCTCCAATTAAACCGTGAGATTTATTGTCATACAATATCTTGCTGTGGTTATATTTTGTTCCTTTATCCGAGTCAGACATCCAGGTTTCTTTTGGCAAAGGAAGTATCCATTTTGTCTCGTTCGCTTGAGCGTAAAGAGTAAAGCCTGTATGCCTTCTGTCGCTTGTATCATCTTGGTCGGTATTGGAACAGGATATCTTGCCCCAATCGGAAGTTGCAGTAGGAAGAGCATAAGGACTGCTGTCGTATGTTGTTACGGACTTTGTACATAGTTGTGGACTTGGCATTGTGCTTTTAGCTATGGATTCGGTATTCATAACCAGTGTGGTGTTTGTTTCGGGGTCATATGTATTACAATAGCCGGAGAGAACATCATCATTTATTTCGGTATATGTTCCAAACATTTCTCCAAATCTAACTTTGAATTTTGATTCGGACTCTCGCCACTTGCTGGTATTGTTGGCGTCGAATATTTGTGTTTTGTAAGCAATACCCTTGAGGGGACTGGGTTTGAAACATGTATCGTTTTCGATTACTTGGTGATAGAAAGTCTTTGTTTTTGCGGCTATGTTTGAGCTGCTATTTTTCTCGTAAACGGTAGTAACTACTTCCGGATAGCCTAAAAATTCATAACCGGCAAATGGGTCGGAGCGGTATTTACAGTTACTTCGACAACTAGTGTTGTTATCAACAATACAATAATATCTATTACCATTGTCGGGGTGCGTGCATTTTATAACTTTATCTATTGGTAAATCACTTGGACAGCAGGAACTTCCGATATCACTCCATGAACAGCTCGTTCCACCGACACAATCCCAACCACCTGAAATTTGGGTAAAACATTTGGTTGAATCACTGGGACAACGACAGCCCGAAGGTTTACCTGTACATTTACCCCCTTCCACTTTGCAGCAGTTTTTACCTTCGTACCATTCATCTCCGTAGCCTTCGACATATGCTAACCCTAATGTCGCTCCCGTACCTGTGTAGTCATACTTGGTTTTTACTGTATTATCCATTCCGTCATTAACGACTTTTGCACTTATTCTGTGTCTGCCGGTGTTATTCATATGTCCTGTGCGACATGCACTATCTTTGTTATCTTTGCAATATTTAGCGTTTATTGCGTTATTTTCATTGCCCCCCCAATATTCAAAAGTAACTTTTCCGCCGTAACCATTTTCTGCAGTTTTGAGGAAAAAATCGTTAGGTGTTTTCACCTGGCTATCGCTTCCGTCACTGGTGAAAGTCGTCAAAGGGCAACCGTTTTTATAGTTACCACAGGCACTTCCATATCCAAAGGTATAGGGGGGAAGTTGTTTTGCATTTGAGTTTACGGCCGGATCATCGCTATATACAGTGATTTTTTTAAGTAGAGAGTGAATCACCTGTCCACTTACTACAGTTGTCGTACTTTGTTTTGAGGAGTCATATCCATATACGTAATTCAGCTTGTACGCATTCCTTACTTTCCCGTCTGTTTTAATGACAATTTTATTTATTCTTTGCTTTGAACGGAAAGGTTGCCGTGGGTTTGCCTGACCCTCATCATGTATCTGATAATCAAGACGATTTTCGCGCAAGATATTTACTTCGTGTTTGCCGTACTTAATAGTTGAAGGGTATACGGAGGATACATATGATTTTCCTTTATATGTGTCAAGTTCAATGTCGTATGTATAGTTGATTTCAACATTGTGTCCTCCAGATTTGTCATACACGCTTCGTACCGTATGAAGGTACCATTTATAGGTGAGCCCGTGATATCCGGGACCGTCGGAACCGAATATAAGCCAGGAACGGGATCCTTTGGGTTTGTCGACGGTACCTTCGTATAAACGGTACCAGTCGTTCCCCGATCCTTGGACAAAGATATCTTTATCAGGGTCGGCATCTGTATACCAATTGTCGATTGTTGTCGGAGAACCGAATATATATTTAGTACCGTCGCCGGTTGTGACTTCCCAGTGGTTGCGGCAGAGAGCCAAAGCATCCTTATGTTTGCATCTTCCATATCGTTCAACCTTTACCTTTAAATTTGGTATAGTTCGCCAGACACTGTAATACTCGTCACCGGACTCTTTTGATAGGTTTGCTGA